>Ga0307986_10000199_pt1 | contig 44817 bp, 42 predicted proteins | sample EllFjometageno82_FD_203170 | JGI IMG/M metagenome (GOLD analysis project Ga0307986, IMG submission 203170) | Marine microbial communities from Ellis Fjord, Antarctic Ocean - #82 | ecosystem: Environmental > Aquatic > Marine > Unclassified | place: Southern Ocean | collected 2014-10-09 | reverse complement strand
AGCCCATCTAGGCTTGTAATAGTTTAAAGAGTATATATATTTATCTCATCTTACAAAAATTTTAACCCCCCCCTACTCATGAACATACAAGAACTTAAATTAAAATCGTCTGAACAATTAATTACGCAAGCAGAAGAGCTTGGTATTGAAAATGCTAGTACACTTAGAAAACAAGAAATTTTATTTGCTATATTAAAAAAGGTTGCAGAAAAAGAAGAGATAACGGGAGCAGGAGTTTTACAATTATTACAAGACGGATTTGGTTTTTTAAGAGCAATGGAATCTAACTATTTAGCTGGACCCGACGATATTTATGTTAGTCCAAGTCAGATAAGAAAATTTGGTTTGAGAACAGGAGACACTGTTGAAGGTCCTGTAAGAGCTCCAAAAGAAGGGGAAAGATATTTTGCATTATTACAAGTAGAAAAAATAAACTTTGAAGAACCAGAAAAAGCACGCCACAAAATTGCATTTGATAATTTAACCCCACTTTACCCAGACAAACAAATGGTAATGGAAGTTGAAACAATTAAGATTGAAAAAAAACCAGACTTAACTCCAAGACTAATTGATCTTGTCAGTCCAATTGGAAAAGGTCAAAGGTCAATAATTATTTCACCACCCAAAGCGGGTAAGACAATGATTTTACAAAGCATTGCAAATTCAATTGCTATAAATTATCCAGAAAGTTTTTTAATGGTTTTATTAATCGACGAGAGACCAGAAGAAGTAACCGATATGAAAAGAACAGTTAAGGGAGAAGTTATTAGTTCTACTTTTGATGAGCCGGCCTCAAGACATGTGGCCGTTGCTGAAATGGTGATTGAGAAAGCAAAAAGATTAACTGAACATAAAAAAGATGTTGTAATTTTATTGGACTCAATAACAAGATTGGGCAGAGCCTACAATGCTGTAATTCCAAGCTCTGGTAAGGTTTTAACAGGTGGAGTTGATGCGAACGCATTACAAAAACCTAAAAGATTTTTTGGTGCTGCAAGAAATATTGAGGAAGGTGGATCATTAACAATCATCTCAACCGCACTGATTGATACTGGAAGCAGAATGGACGAAGTTATTTTTGAAGAATTTAAAGGAACAGGAAATAGTGAAACAGTTCTCGATAGAAAAATTGCAGAAAAAAGAATTTACCCAGCAATCGATATAACTAAATCTGGAACGAGAAGAGAAGAATTACTTTTTGATAAAGATGATCTTTCGAAAATGAATGTACTTAGAAGAATTATCAGTCCCATGGGAACTATGGATGCAATTGAATTTATCAATTCAAAACTTAAAGAAACAAAAAGTAATGCAGATTTTTTTAGCTCGATGAATAAACCAGCTTAATTAATTAGCTTATCTTTTAAAACTTTTAGTTCTTGAGAATAATTTTTCCATTTCTCCACAGAAGAATTATAGAGAGGCTGTCTGACTTGAGCTAGACTTGCAGTAGATACAGATTTTTTGTTTTTGTGAAAGTCTAAACAATTATCATCCCAGTCAAGTTCACAAAATTTTAATAATCTTTTACTTTCGGCTTCCTTGTTCTTAATTAAGTTTTCATAGACAAGATTAAAAATATTTTTATCAGAGCTTTTGTTCCAAAATTTCATTAAATCATCATAGAGTTTATAAAAATCTCCCAGATCATTAAAATCGTAAGAATAATTCATATATTTTGAAGAAAAAGTGTTTTTGTAATTAGACCAACAAATATCCATAGGATTTCTTGTGCAATGAATAATTTTTGAATTTGGAAATATTGATTTAATGAAACCTACCCATTTAAAATTTAAAGGAGCCTTATCAATCAAGTATTCTTTCTTATTTTTAAAAATTTTTATATTTTCTAAATAATAATTTTTTACTTCTTCTAAACTTTCAGAATCTGCAATAAATTTTCCATCACTTGTTATTAGCTTTTTTTCAATAGCTTCTCTTAAAAAATTAAGCTCCCCCGCGCCATAAATATTTTTATGTGATGAGAGAATTTGATGAGCAAGAGTTGTCCCAGATCTTGGCATACCCAAAATAAAAATTATTTTTTGTCCATAATCATCTAGAGATTCAATATTTTTACCTATAAAAAAATTTTTTAGCTTATCGAAACTTTTAATCTCATTTTTGATATTATAATTAATTTCCTTTTTGTAAAGTTTGTTGCCATGTTCATAAAATTTAAAAGATTTTTTATAATAACCAATGTCTTCATATGCCTTGCCAAGTGCAAAATTTAATCTTTTAGCCCCGTCATGCCCCAGGTCTTTTGTTAATTTTTCTTCCATAGCTTTTATATGGTCGTCATCTAATTTATATTTGTGTATTAAACTTAATGATTTATCAGCGATAGTAAAATCAGGATTAATTACCAATACCTCCTTATATAATTTTTTTGCTTCTTCAAAATTTCCCGATTGCTCATAATAACCAGCTAGCGATATTTTTGCTGGTATTAATTGATTGTCTATTATTAAAGCTTTTAAAAAATATTCCTTAGCCTCCTCACTTTTGTTCTGAGTCATTTTTAAATTTCCTAAATTTACTAAGGCATTAAGAAAATCTGGTTTTAAGTTTAAAGCTTTATTGTAAAACCCCTCAGCCTCTTCATTATCTCCACATTGCACCGATGCCAGACCTAGATTATTAAGTACAAAAATATTACTTGGTTGCTTTTCTAATATCTCAATTAATATTTTTCTTGCATCAGTTCCTCCACCTTTTTCATTGTAGGCTAAAGCAGTTAGATTATAAAAAATAGCTTGATTTGGAAATTTCTTCTTTAATATTAATCCCTTGTTAATTAATTCACTAAATCTTTTTGTTTCAAAAAGATGCATCATTATCGATATTTGTTTTTTTAGATAATTAATATTTTCCATTAAATTATTTTAATTTTATTACAAAAACTTATAAATGAAATAGTATATTTCGTAGAAATTAATTTAAGAGAAGTGTTTAATGACTATATATGCTCTTTCTACAGGACCAGGGATTTCTGGGATCGCAATCGTTCGAGTTTCAGGTGTAGATACTAAAAATATAATAAAATTATTAACAAACGCACCCATGCCAAAGCCTAGATTGGCTACACTTAGAAAGATTAATAAAATCAATACTTCTGAGCTTATTGACGAGGGTATAGTATTGTGGTTTCCTGGTCCTGAGAGCTACACAGGCGAAGATATGGCTGAATTCCACATACATGGGAGCAAAGCTGTAATCGATGCTCTACACTCTTCTATCTCCAGGATCGATAGTTGTCGGCTAGCTGAGCCAGGCGAATTTACAAAGTTAGCGTTCCAAAATGGAAAAATAAATTTACTTAAAGCGGAAAGTGTTGCTGACTTAATCTCAGCAGAAACTGAAATCCAAAGACAGCAAGCAATAAAAATAATGAATGGAAAATCTGCTGATAAGTTTAACGAACTAAGAGAAAAACTTTTAAAAATTTTATCGCATGTTGAAGCTAAGATTGATTTTCCAGATGATGACTTGCCTGAAGATATATTAAAAAATATTAAAAAAATATCAAATGAAGTTTTCTTAGACATAAAAAAAATTTTAGAAGACCAAAGAGTTGGAGAGAGAATTCGAGAAGGTTTTAAAATCGCAATCATAGGACCAACAAATGCCGGAAAATCAAGTTTGATGAATCATCTTTCGAATCGAGATGTTGCAATTGTTTCAGAAATAGCAGGAACTACCAGAGATGTAATTGAAACACATTTAAGTATTGATGGATATCCAGTCGTAGTTTCTGATACTGCAGGAATAAGAGAATCTAAAAATGAAATAGAAAAAAAAGGAATAAAATTAGCATTAGATAAAGCCGAAGATGCAGATCTAAAAATTATTGTAATAGACGCTAGAAACCTTGATTTTAAAGGGATTTTGATGGATCTAATTGATGAAAATGCCATTCTGGTTGTTAACAAATCAGACCTTTTAAGCAAAAAATTAAACCCTGAAATCATAAACCATGATCATGTTCTGATTTCGGTAAAAAACAATCTTAACCTCGATGTTTTAATTTCAAAAATAAAAGATAAATTAAAAAATAAATTTATCACTAGTAATGATATTTTAATTACTCGAGAAAGACACAGGCAGCATCTCGAACAAAGTTTGGATTACTTAAAAAATTTTGAAGAAAAAAACTATGCTGAAGATTTTGATAAAGCTGCAGAAGACCTTAGATTAGCAACAAAGCACCTTGGAATGATAGTTGGAAAAGTTGATGTTGAAGAAATTTTAGGGAGTATTTTTAATGATTTTTGTATTGGAAAATAAATAATTTTATTTTATTGATTTTTTTTGCTTAAATAAGTCAATAATATCAATACATTTTATTTTATCTAAAAATCTCTTTTTACCTAAGTTTTTAGCCTATTATGGACACTTATCGTTGATGAATAACACTTATTTATAACATTTTTCACTTCTTTTTGTATTTTTTTTATAAATTAACTTCAAATAGATATTTATAAATTCTCACTCACACCTTGTAATATTTTTGATCGGTTATAAATTTAAGTTATGAAAAATGATTTGTCATTTGATGTGGTTGTAATTGGAGGTGGTCATGCAGGTTGTGAAGCTGCAGCTGCTTCCGCACGTCTTGGAGTTAACACAGCTTTGTTCACTCATAAAATTGAAACCATCGGGGAGATGTCTTGTAACCCTGCTATAGGTGGTCTTGGTAAGGGTCACCTTGTAAGAGAGATAGATGCTCTAGATGGAGTGATGGGTGAAGTCGCAGACAAGTCAGGTATACAGTTTAGACTTCTAAATAGAAGTAGAGGTCCCGCTGTTCAAGGTCCAAGAACACAATCTGATAGATTTTTATATCGTAAATTTATGCAAGAAAAACTGTTAAACTACTGTAATTTAAGTATTTTTTCTGATCCTGTTGTTAAGTTTATTTTTAAAGAAAACTTAATAAGTGCCTTTGAAACCAAATCTGGTAAAAAGATTTCTTGTGGTAAGCTGATACTAACCACTGGTACATTTTTAAATGGTCTTATACATATTGGAAACAAAAAGACCCCAGCAGGCAGATTTGATGAAAAACCTTCAACAGGTTTAAGTGAGCAACTTGAAAAGCATAATTTTAAAGTGGGAAGACTAAAGACAGGCACACCACCAAGACTAGACTCAAGAACAATTAATTATGAGAATTTGGAAGAACAATTTGCTGACGATGATCCATACTTTTTTTCTTTTTTAACAAAAAAAAATATAAATAAACAAGTCTCATGTCGGATGACTTATACGAATGAAAAGGTTCATAAGATTATTCAAAAAAATTTAAAAAGAAGCGCCATGTACTCCGGAAGCATCCAGGGGGTTGGACCAAGATACTGTCCATCAATAGAGGATAAGATAGTAAAGTTTGCTGACAAGGATCGACACCAGATATATTTAGAGCCTGAAGGGTTAAATGACCACACAATATATCCAAATGGTATATCAACATCACTTCCAGAGGAAGTACAACAAGAAATATGTAATAATATCAGTGGTTTAGAAAATGTAAAAATTATTAGACCAGGCTATGCTATAGAATATGACTATATAGATCCTAGAGAGCTATTTTTAACTCTTGAAACAAAAAAAATACAAAATCTTTATCTTGCAGGTCAGATAAATGGAACAACTGGTTATGAGGAAGCTGCAGCCCAAGGTCTTATTGCTGGAATTAATGCTGCCTTATCTTTTAAGAAAGAAGAGCCATTTATTTTAGACAGATCAGATGCCTACATTGGTGTTATGATAGATGATCTGGTAACCAAAGGAGTTGCTGAACCTTATAGAATGTTCACTTCAAGAGCAGAATATAGATTGAGTTTAAGAGCTGATAATGCCGATCAAAGATTGACAAACAAGGGTATTGCTATTGGCTTAATTTTTAATGAAAGAAAAATTATCTTCAAAGATAAAGAATCTAAAATAAAGATTATATTTAACAAAATGTTAGAATCATCTATATCCCCTACAAAGGTTAAAGAATTTAATATAAAAATCGCTCAAGACGGCGTATTAAGACAATCAAGTGAAATATTGGCACAAAAAGGTGTTGATATGAAAAAAATAAGAGAAATATGGCCAAATATACCTTTTTTTGACATTAAAATAGATGAACAGATTCAAATTAATGCTCATTATAAGGGATACCTTAAAAAACAAAAAGCAGATATATTAGCTTTTAAGAGAGATGAAAACTTAATTATACCAGATAAAGTTAATTATGATGATCTTTCAGGTCTTTCAAATGAAGTAAAGGCTAAGTTCAAGCAAATAAAACCAAAAACTATGGGACAAGCACTCAGAATAGACGGTATAACGCCTGCTGCTGTTTATATTTTGTTGTCACATGTAAAAAGAAAGTCTATTAAGCTAATAGCTTAATGGAAGAAATTTTAAAAAAATACCCTTTACTTAAAGACCAAAATGTTTCACGTGAAACATTTATTGATTTTGAAAGCTTCATCTCAATGTTAATCCAAAAAAGCAAAGAAATTAATATTATTAGTAAAGAGACAGCTAAGAATCATCTAATTAGAGAGCGACATATTGTAGATTCAGTTCAAATCATTGATTTTGTTGATTTAAATAATGAAATAGTGACAGATATTGGATCAGGTGGTGGAATGCCAGGCATAATTATATCAATTCTAATAAAAAACTTGAAGAAAAATGTAAAAGTCCATTTATATGAGAAAAGTCACCATAAAAGTAATTTTTTAAGAAAGGTTTCTAGAGATCTAAGATTAAACACCGAAGTAATGCAAAAAAATATTTTTGAGGAACAAAAACTAGATTCAGGTACAATAATGGCTCGTGCTTTTAAACCATTACCAATAGTTTTAGAGCTAGTTTATAAAAATTTTAGTAGCTATAAAAATTTAATTTTGTTTATGGGTAAAAATGGTGAAAAAGTTTTAGAAGAAACACTAAAGGATTGGAAATTTGATTTTGAAAAGAAGCAGAGCATTACAAGCAAAGATTCATTTTTGTTAAATATAAAGAATATTAAAAAAAGAAATTAAAAATTATAATGCAAGTTATTTCAGTTATAAATCAAAAGGGTGGAGTCGGGAAAACAACTACAGTAATTAATCTCGCAGCCGGGTTAGCACAGCAAGAAAAAAAAGTTTTAATAATTGATTTAGATCCACAAGGAAATGCGACTACAGGGCTTGGTTTGTCAAACTTGGATAGTTCAAGTGAGACAATATATGGAGTACTGAATGGTACAAGGTCAATTTTAGAGGTAATTAAAAAAACAGACTTTAAAAATTTAGACATTATAACCTCGAACGTAGATTTATCTGGTCTTGAGCTGGAAACAGCTGATGACAGTGAAAGAGCATTTTTATTAAAGGTTAAATTAGCCGCTTATTTAAATGATTCGAAAGGATCTTATGATTATATCCTAATTGATTGCCCACCATCATTAAGTTTACTTACAGTTATGGCGTTAGTGTCTTCTCACTCCCTTGTAGTACCCTTGCAGACAGAATTTTTTGCATTAGAAGGCCTTACTCAATTAATAAAGACTATTGAACGAATAAAATCAAATCTTAATCCTGAATTGAAAATAAGAGGTATCCTTTTAACCATGTATGACAAAAGAAACAAACTTTCATCTCAGGTTGAAAAAGAAGCAAGAGATTATTTTAACGAAAAAGTTTATCTCACGGTGATACCCAGAAATGTTAGACTGTCAGAGGCACCATCTCATGGAATGCCAGTTTTGGTCTATGATAAAGCTTGTCCCGGTAGTAAATCGTATTTTAGTTTTACTGATGAATTTATTAATCAAGAACAAAAACTAGGGAGTATACTGTAATGGATTCAAATAAAATTAAAAAAGGTTTAGGCAGAGGCCTCTCCTCTTTAATAGGTGAAGCAAAACCGGAAATAAATACCAATACATTATCTATAAGCGACCTGGTGAGCAATAAATTTCAACCCAGAAAAATTTTTGAAAAAGATAGTTTAAAAAATTTAGAAAACTCAATAAAAGAAAGAGGAATTATCCAGCCAATTATTGTTAGAAAATCTAATGATATCAAAAATAAATATGAGATCATAGCAGGAGAAAGAAGATGGATAGCTGCACAAAAAGCTGGTTTGCATGAAGTGCCAGTGGTAATTATTGAAGCAAATGATCTAAAATCTTTAGAATTTGCAATTATTGAAAATGTCCAACGGAACGACCTTAATCCAGTAGAAGAAGCAGAAAGTTATCAAAGATTAATTGACAATTTTTCATATGATCAAGAAAAAGTTTCAAAATTTATTGGAAAGAGCAGGAGCCATATAACTAATTTTCTAAGACTTTTAACCTTACCACAAGAAGTTTTAAATCTTATTAAAAATAAGGAATTATCCACCGGACATGCTAAAATATTAGTAGGCTTAGAAAACTCAACATTTGTAGCTAAAAAAATTATTGAAAAAAGACTTTCTGTGAGACAAGCAGAAAATTTTGTAAAAATCTTTAAAGTAAAAAAATATCCCACCAGACCCTCAAAAGACACAAACATACAAGCTTTAGAAACGTCAATCACAGAAAAAATTGGACTAAGTGTTTCTATTATAAATAAAAAAAATAATAAGGGGTCTATAGTTTTAGAATATAATGATATTGATCAACTAAACAAGATTATTGAAATCATAAAATCTAATTATTAATTTAAGCTGATTGTTCGATAATAAAATCAGAAAGAATATTAACAGAACTATTAGAGTGTTTTTTTATTAAAAGCTCAATATCATTAATTCTGTAAATTAATTTTTTGACGTTTCCATATGACCAAATTTTTATTTGTTCTTTTATAACCACTTTGTCTTTCCAAAAAATAGGTGGTTTGAAACTCGAAATTGCTATCTCAATACTGTTTGTTTCTTTTATTTTTTCACACAATCTCATTAGCCTTTTAGATTTTATTAAAAAACTTCTAATAATTAGAATGCAGTCTTCCAGTGAATAATTATTTTCATTAAGTATGCGTATAGTTTTTCTTTTATTTTTTGATAGGCATGAATCTATAAGTTCAGAAACGCTATAATTTTCTGCTAAATTAGTGAGTTTTAGAATATCTAGAGTGTCTATCTTTGTTTTATTCTTGATAAAACCTTCTATTTTTTCTAGTTCATTATTTAAGTTTTGTCTGTCCCCTCTGGACCTGCTTGTGATTAAGTTGACCATTTGCTGTGAGATTTGGATTTTTTTCTCTTTAAAAAAAGTGTTAACCATTATTGATAAAGTTTGATCATTGTCTTCATAAAATGGAACACAAATAGTGTTTTTGTTTTTTTCAAATAAGGCTCTGAGTTTAGATTTTTTTTCAAGTGCGCTTGAGTTTAAAATTAAAATTATATCACCAATTTCTTTTTCAATTACCTCTTCAATTATTTCTTTTATTTTATCTGTCGCTCTATTTACTATAATTAATTTTTCTTTTTCAAAAAATGATTTTGATAAAATGTTATTAAAAAAGATTTCTTTATTCTTAATAATTTCAGCTTCGTCATAATAATAGGTGCATTCAGAATATTTTTTCTTGAATTTTTCTTTTATTATTTGATCTTTATGACCTAGGTTGTTTCCATAAAATAAAAAAAATTGTTTTTTATAATCAATTTTATTGATTTCAAAACTTTTGATAATCATCTAAAGTGATTGTAGTTTAATAACTATATCTTGGGAAATGATATTAATCATATTATTTAAGATATTAATTTTATACTGATTTAAATTAGATTTATTTGCTTGATTTTTATAAGCGAAATTTTTATTAAATTGTAAAATATTTGATGGAACTAATGAATTATTGCTAAAAACTTTTACCTCAACGTTTACAATCATTTCATAACTAGTGACTTGTCCCTTGGTATCTCTTGAAACTATAGTGCTACTTTTGTTTGAGGAAATTTTTAATAGATATCCTTTTTTATTATCTATCTTAAATTTATTACTATCTAAATTTTTTGATATTTTTTTTGTTACATTATCGCTGTTTACGTTTTCAATACCGACTATGTAGTAAGACAAATTTTTTGTTGAAAATAAAGGTTCATATCCGACACACCCAAATAGGGTAAAAATAAATAGGCAAAAAATTATTTTTTTCATTTTAATATTAAATTAACCAATCTATCCTTAACATATATTGTTTTTATAATCGTCTTATCTTCAAAATACTTTTTGTATTGGTTGTCAGATTCAATAATTTTTACCAATTGTTTTTCACTAATATTTTTATTACAGGAAATTAGACCTCTTTTTTTACCATTCAACTGAACAACTATCTCAAGAGTTTTTTTTTCTAAAAATTCTTTAATAGCAATTGGCCACACAGTACTCTCTTTCTGTTGAATTTCGTCTGTACATTCAGACGAGAAATGTGGAATAACTGGACTTAAAACTATTAATATTTTAAGATAATTCTCTAGTAAAGTTGAGTTATTTACTTCACTCAATTGTAACTTTGATAAAAAATTATATATCTCATGAAAATTTGCAATAATTACATTATAATGAAAACTATCTAAATTTTTTGTTATTTTATCTACTATTTCGTTTGTAAATTCTTCAAGTTTTTCTTCGGATAAATTTTTCTCTTTTACCTCATCTTTTTTTGAAGATAAGATTTTATCTCTTATATTTTGATGTATCAGCCAAAATTTATGTATAAATTTATATGCAGCAATCATACCTTGATCAGACCACTGAACATCTTTTTCAGGTGGGCTATCTGAAAGAATAAATAATCTTACTGCGTCAGCCCCATAATTTTTTATCATTTCCTCAGGGTCAATTGTATTTTTTTTTGATTTTGACATTGACTCTGAAGCACCAACCTTAACTTCTCTATCTGGATTGCCTTTTATAAAAAAATCGTTTCCATTAGTAGTTTCTACTTCTTCGGGATTCAACCAAAGGTTATTTTCATCTTTAAAAGTTTCGTGACAAACCATTCCCTGCGTAAATAAACCTAAAAAAGGTTCTTTGATATTAAATTTTTCATCTTGGTATCCCAGTGCAAGAGTAAAAAATCTAGAGTAGAGCAAATGAAGTATGGCATGTTCAACACCACCAATATACTGGTCAACAGGCATCCAGTAATCAATCTCATCCTGATTAAAACCATAGTGTTCATTGTTAGAGGAACAGAATCTTAAAAAATACCACGAAGAGTCAACAAAGGTATCCAATGTATCAGTTTCAATTGTGCAATCTTCACCATTAATCAGAATTTTCTTCCACTCATGTTGGTGATCTAGTGGGTTACCTTTTGTTTTCAAATTTATTTTTTCAGGAAGTTTTATTGGTAAATGTTCTAAAGGTATTTTTATAGCATCATTATTTTTATTATAAGCAATAGGTATTGGACAACCCCAATACCGTTGCCTAGAAATACCCCAATCTTTTAATCTAAAATTAATTTTTTTTTTACCCATTCCTTTTTGTTCTAAGATTTCTATTGTCTTTAAAATCGACTCATTTGGAGCTTGTAAGCCATTTAGAAAATTTGAATTAATTATTAAACCAGTGCCAGTGTAAGCTACTTTATTGACCTTAAAATTTTCAGTTTTATCATCTGGTCTTACTACAGTTTTAATTTCTAAATCATACTTTAATGCAAAATCCAAATCTCTCTGATCATGCGCTGGGCATCCAAATACTGCACCAAAACCGTAATCCATCAATACAAAGTTTGCAAAATAAACAGGCACTTTATTTTCAGGATCAAGAGGATTTATTGCTAATAGATTTGTTTTAAAGCCAACTTTTTCAGCCTGCGCTATAGATTCTTCAGTAGTTCCAGTTTTAGAACATTCATTTTTAAATTTAATAAACTCTGGATTGTTAATAAAATGTTTTGATAATGGATGATCCGAAGATACTGCCAAGAATGAAAATCCAAAAAGTGTATCAGGTCTTGTGGTAAAGCATTTAATTTTATCAATGGGTAATTTTGTTAGGCTATTTTCTTTATCTAGTTCAATTTTAAAAACAACCTCACAGCCAAACGATTTTCCAATCCAATTCTTTTGCATAGTTTTGACCTTGTTAGGCCATTGATTAAGACTATTTAGTCCACTTAAAAGTTCCTCAGAAAATTTAGTAATACTAAAAAACCATTGGTTAAGTTTTTTTCTTTCAACGATCGCACCAGATCGCCAGCCCTTACCATCAATCACCTGCTCATTTGCAAGAACTGTTTCGTCAACTGGATCCCAATTTACATAGTTTTCTTTTCTATAAACTAAACCTTTATCATATAACTCTAAAAAAAAAGCTTGTTGATGTTTATAGTATTCAGGAGAACAAGTTGATATTTCTCTATCCCAGTCAATCGAGAGTCCAAGTTTCTTCAACTGCACTTTCATTGTTTTGATATTTTTTGCAGTCCAATCTTTAGGGTCAAGGTTGTTTAGTTTGGCAGCGTTTTCAGCAGGCATGCCAAAAGAATCCCACCCCATTGGATGTAAAACATTATACCCTTGGAGTTTTTTATACCTCGAAAGAACGTCACCAATTGTGTAATTTCTCACATGACCCATGTGAATATTTCCAGAAGGATAAGGAAACATTTCTAAACAATAAAATTTTTTTTTAGTTTTATCTAATTTGGCATGGAATACTTTTTTATCAGACCAATAATTTTGCCACTTTTTTTCAATATTTTTAAAATTGTATCTTTCCACTTTTAATTAACAATTGATTTAATCATTAAAATTACTTAAAATTATTAATGATCATTAATTGTTATCACCTTTGTAAGTAACTTTTGGGGCGCTTTCTTTAGTTTTGCTGTCTTTTTCTGCTTTATAGATTGCTGCCTTTTGTAAAATTTTTCTTTGGATATCTAAAACTAAATCATCTTTTAATTCTGTAGTAGAACAGATATCTTTAATACAATTCCTTTTATACAAACTAACAATCAATCCATCAGATCTAATTTCATTACTTAAAAATCTAACAGTAATTTTTATTGCTTGATCTGGGTTTTCTTCTGAATACCAGTCAGTTATTAAAACACCACCTGAGTAATCAGCATTAGCAAGAGATACAAAACTTAACGTATCAAGAGCTGCTTTCCACATTGGATTTGAGGATGCAAACATAAAGTTACCGTTACCTTTTTTAGATTTAAAAAGCTGAATTCCTTTACCTTCACGTGCATTATTCTGTGCACGTTTCATTGCATTTGGCTCAATTGCGCCTTTTGACCAATCTGGCTTTTTAAACTTTGGTAAAGTACAACCAGTTAATAGAGCTGATATGCTTAAAATAGTGATAAAAAACTTGAAAAATTTAAAATTACACATGATTTTTAATTGTTTAGCCTAATAACCCTTAATTAAAAAGTCTAATCGTAAATAGTGATAAATATATCACAAAAGTATATTAAAAGCTGAATACTTAAGAAAGATCTCCTAAATTAGTAAAATTATATTATAAAAATAGCATTCATATTAAAAACGATAACCAAAGGATAAAAATGAATAACTTTAAGAAAATCGGAGTAACAGCATTAGCTGGATCTCTAGCTATGGTGTCAGCGCACGCTATAGAATACACAATGTCAGGTGGAATGCTAACTACTTACTCATCTGCCAATTCACAAACGGCAACTCTAACTGCAGACAGTGGTACTGGTTTAGGATCTGCTACAGATCTTGGCTTTACTGCCAATGGTGAATTAGATAATGGTTTTACTGTTAAGTATTTCATGTCTGTTGATACTAATGCTGCTCTTGCTAATACTTCATCTCAGATGACTATTGGTATGGGTTCTTTAGGAACATTACAGTATAATAACATCGCGGGTTCAAAAGCGAATGCGATTGATGATATTACTCCTAATGCTTACAATGAAACGTGGGATGGTCTTACTGCATCATCTTTATCAGGTACAGCAGCTGCAGTAGGTACAGTAACATTAAATAACGGTTCATTCTTTGGATCTCATACGTCAAGTGGTTCTGTAGATTATAGAATTCCTGCTCAAGAGTATGCTGGAATTACTGTAAATGCTTCAGTTACTTATGACCCGAATGCAGGTGCTGGTGCGGCTGCTAAAGGTGGCGTTGTTGCTAGTAGTAACCCTACTGGTATGGCTTACACTTTACAATTAGCTCACGAAAGTGGTCTTGAAATTGGTGGTGGTTTTGAAGAAGTGGATACACTTGTATCAGCAGCAGGTGCAAAAGGTGTAAATACTGCAACTGGATATGTTAAATATGCAATGGGTGGTATTACAATTGCTTACCAAGAATCATACTTAGATGCAGGACATAGAAATGCAATAGGTGATACAACACTATTAGGTTATGACAAAGACCAAGAATCAGAGATGCTTGGTATAGCTTACACTGGTGGAGATGTAACAGTTTCTTACGGTGAGTCTAAGGTACAACACAAAGGACTAGGTGTAACTGCCGCTTTAGCGGAAATTGAACTAACATCAGTTCAAGCAGCCTACACAATGGGTGCTATGACAATTTCAGCAGCAATGTCTGAAACTGACAATAGTGCTGGTATACTTGCTGACAAATACAGTGAAAACACATTAGCTGTTTCATTTGCATTTTAATTAGTAGACAAAACTTTAAAAAAACCGGCCTATTCGTTTAGGCCGGTTTTTTTTTATCCATTCGATAGCACCAAAACCAGAACAATTAACAGCCCTTAATTTAAAAAAGTTAGAAGAATTAATTCCACCTAAAGCTATAATTTTTGCTCTTGAGGAATTTGATATTAAATTAAACTTTGAAATACTCAAGAAAAAGCTAGATTTTTTTGTTTTAAATATTGGTGCAATGAATATCTCACTACAACCCTGACTAGTTTTATTTATTAGTTGAATTTTGTTATGGGCAGAACCAATTATCTTAAAGTTTTTGGCAACTGTGACGTTTCTAAAGTTAAGTAATTTATTAAAAGAGGGAATATAAACACCATCTAATTTAAGTTCTCGTGCAACTTTTAGATTATTTGAAATATAAAATTTTCTTTTTTGTTTTATACATAGATCTCTAATATTTTTAATAATGTTTATATCTAATTTATCTTTATAATTCCTATATATTAAGGAAATATTTTTACTCAAATCTTTTATTTCATCCCTATTAAAATGATTTATAAAGTAGTAGACGTTAGGTTTATTATGCATAATGCAGTAGCTAAATTAATATCGATTCAACAAGAAATACAGAAAAAAAACAGTAAAACAAAAATTATTGCTGTTTCTAAAACATTCCCAATTGATGAGATAATGCCATTAATTAAACATGGACAGAGAGATTTTGGTGAAAATAAAATACAAGAAGCGATTCAAAAATGGACCTCAATAAAAAAAGGTTTAATAGACATTAATTTGCATATGATTGGAAAAATTCAATCAAACAAAGTCAAATTTGTTGTGCCATTATTTGATTATATCCATTCACTAGACAGTTTAAAATTAGCAGAGAAAATTTCAAATGAACAAAAAAAATATAAAAAAGATATTAAGATTTTTATACAGGTAAATATAGGTAATGAGGCACAAAAATCTGGCATTAGTCCAAATGATGTGGGTGATTTCAAAGATAAATGTGTCAATGAATTAAACCTTAATATTGTAGGTTTGATGTGTCTACCTCCAAAAAATAAAGAAGCATCTATTTATTTTAATGAAATGAATCTTTTATTGAAAAAAATAAATTTAAAAGAATTAAGCATGGGCATGTCTAATGATTATTTAGAAGCAATAAATTATAGCTCCTCTTATGTTAGAATAGGCTCAAAGATATTTGGTAGCAGAGATCAATAAATTTTAATCTTACTACTTTTAGTTATTAGTTTTAAAATTATTAATAAATCTTTTTCCTTTACAGCAATACATCCTGCTGTTTTCTTATAGGTTTTTGTCAAATGTAGGAAAATTGCACTACCCCTAGCATACTTTATATTTTTGGTATTATAGTTAATCAAAACAAAATAATCATATGAATGGTCTTTCCTAAATAACTTTTCATGCTTTACCCCCTTACTAATTTTTATTTCTTTGTTGTAAGATATATTAGTAACGTCATCACACCACCCCATATTTTTTTTTATAATTTTTGATGAAAGTATTGTATTTGGTTTTTTTACTCTATCAGCTCTGTAATATAATTTGCCCAATGTAAAAACACCTCTTGGAGTACATTTATCCCCCTCCCTTTTTATTGAACTAATTCCGCTCTTACCAATTGAACATTTTAAATTAAAGTCATCTATTTTTAAGGTATCTTTATTTTTAAGAGTTATTAGCATAAGCTAAAGTTTTATGACAAAACAATTTGTAAGCATAGTAGAAATTTCAACTTTAGATGATATTCTTAGTGAAATTAAAGCACTTTTTTCTTTTAAAATATTGAATTTTATAAATTCAAAAGATTTCTTTAAAGAGATTGATAGTGAGAATCATGAAATTGTAAGTTCAATAATTATTTCTAAAAAAAATAACCACTCGTTACTATCTTCATCAAAAATTAACACCAATAGTTTAATATTACTCGATGTTAAACCAATTAAAATAGGACAGTTAATAGACAGAATAAATATACTTTTGATTAAAAAAAAATATAATTTTCAATCTCACTTAAATATTAAAAATTATATTTTAAACATTAACTCAAGAATCATTTCAGATAAAAAGGATCAATTAAAACTCACTGAAAGGGAAATTGATATTATCTTATTTTTAAATAAAAAAAAAACAGCACAGCCTGTAATTAATCTTCAAAATGAAGTTTGGAAATACTTAAATACATTAGAAACACACACTGTAGAAACTCATATTTATAGACTTAGAAAAAAAATTAAGAGTACATTCAATGATGATAATTTTATTTTAAGCTTAAAGGAAGGATATAAAATTTAATTTAATCTAATCTTGCGCCTACCTTTTGAATTATTCGTGATGACATTTCAGTCCCCTTTGTGAGACTTTCAAGCGGTGTTAAACCATTTATATATCCATGAAGATAGCCAGCTGCAAACAAGTCACCAGCACCAGTTAAATCTACTATATTAAGGTTTTTTTTGCTTTCACATTCTATAATTTCATTATGAATTATAGCAACACTCCCTTTTTCTCCACGTGTAATGATAATTATTTTTTTAAGTTGTTGGCAAAATGAAATAATTTCCTGAAAGTTTTTAGCATCAATTAATGAAGTAATCTCTTGTTCATTTGTGAAAGTTAAATCTATTTTGTTTTTAACTAAATCTAAAAAATGTGGTTTGTGTCTCTCTACACAAAATTGATCTGATAATGACATTGCTACCTTATTAGAATTGTTAATTGCTTTGTCAAAAGCAGATTTGGGATCACCCTCATCCCATAAATAGCCTTCTAGAAAAACTATTTCACTATTTTTAATTGAATCTACATCTACATCATTTTTATTAATATTACCTGCAGTACCAAGAAACGTACACATTGTTCTCTCAGAGTCTGGAGTAATTAATATTAAACAAGTGCCAGTCGGTAGAGATTCCCTTTTTTTTGAGTAAAAATAATCTACATTTTCTTTTTTTAATCCATCTTCATATTTTTGACCCAAATCGTCATCATTAACTTTACCAATAAATCCAACTTTGTTTCCTAATTGAGATAGTCCCACGATAGAATTGGCAACCGATCCCCCTGAAACTGTGTCTTCAATTTTTAAAGTTGATAAAAGTTTTTTGAATTCTGCTTCATTTACAAGTTTCATCGTGCTTTTTGTTAATTTATTGTCCAACAAATATTTATCTTCAACTTTACAAATGACATCAACTATAGCATTTCCTATTCCTATAATTTTCATATTAAGCTTTTTTTGTATTAATTGGATGTTTGCGGTTAGGATAACAAGTCGTACAAATTTTACAAGTTAAACCATAACAGCTTCGGGCTTGGCAATATTCTCTACCATAAAAAATTATTTGAAGGTGTAGTTTACTCCAAGTTTTTTCTGGAAAAATTTCTTTTAAATCTTTTTCAGTTTGAACAACATTTTTACCATTCGTTAACCCCCATCTCTGAGCTAGTCGATGAATGTGGGTATCTACCGCAAATGCTGGGAATCCAAAACCCTGAGACATGACCACACTTGCTGTTTTGTGGCCTACACCTGGTAGTTTTTCAAGATCATCAAAAGTTTTTGGAACTCTACCACCGTGTATTTCTAAGAGTTGCTTAGACATTAAATAAATACTTTTAGCTTTAACTCTAAATATCCCTATGCTTTTTATTAATTTTTCAATCTTTTTTCTGCCTAATTTTACAAAATGTTCAGGTTTATTATATTTTGGATATATATCTCTGGTAACATTGTTAACATTTAGATCTGTGCATTGTGCTGACAAAAGGACAGAGATTAAAAGAGTAAATTTATTTCTGTGTTTTAAAGGAATAGGGGTTGTTGGATAAATTTTATTTAAGATTTTTAATATTTGTACCGCTTTTTTTTTCTTGTGCATTATTTAAAATTCAATAGATCTCTCATTGAATAAAGTCCAGCTCTTTTATTTATAAGCCATTTTGTGGCAGTCAAAGCACCATCTGAGTATAGAGCTCTATCAAACGCTTCGTGATTTAAAGTTATTATTTCTTTACCACTTGAAAATGTTACCTCATGTTCTCCAATAATTTCCCCTTTTCTAATAGAGTTAAAATTAATTTTTTTTCCAAAAGGAAAAGACTTTTTATTTAAAAATTTTTTACCTATTAAACTAAATAAACTTTTGCTCTTTCCTTTGGCAATTCCCTTGCCGAGCATCAATGCAGTACCTGATGGGTAATCTTTTTTATGTTTGTGGTGAGATTCAAATATTTTACTCAAATAATCATCTCCAAGAGACCCAGATGTAATTTCTGTTAAATACATTAGTAAATTAACACCTAGACTCATATTACCAGCTTTTAAGATGGGAATTTTTTTTGAGTACTTCTTAATTAAAGCCTCTTCTTTTTGAGTAAATCCTGTTGTTCCAATAACGACTCTTTTTTTGAGTTTTGATGCTATTTCAAGAATCTCAAGAGTACATTTTGGGACAGAAAAATCTACAATCACATCAACATTCTGAAAGGCCATAACTGTATTTGAATCAAGCTTGATGCCAGCTATTTTTTTATTAATAGGTTTATTTTCTGTAAGTGCCACTAATTTAAAGTTCTTATTAGATCTTGATGATTTAATAAGTTGTTGACCCATTCTCCCAAGACAACCAGTAATTGCTAAGTTAATTTTTTTCATCTATAAAAATATTAACCTTTTTTTGTTAATTAGTCTTTTAGTTTTTCCAAAAGTTTTTAGCTTTTTGGAAAAATTTCTTAATACTTGGGTTTGATTTTTCATTTTCAATTTCTCTAAACTTCTCAAGTAATTCTTTTTGTGCCTTATTTAGTGATATTGGAACTTCTGTATTTACTTGAACATAAAGATCACCATTACCACTTCCGCGCATGTAAGGCATTCCCTTACCTTTTAATCTAAACTGTTTTCCATTTTGAGTTCCGTCTGGTATTTTAATTTTTGCTCTTCCGCCATCAATTGTGGGTATTTCAATTACAGTACCTAATGCTGCATCGGCTATAGAAATTGGGAATTCGAAAAACAAATTTTCATCTGATCTTTTGAATAAATCATGAGAGTGTACATTGACAAATAAATACAAATCTCCACTAACACCACCCTTAGTTCCAGCTTCACCTTTTCCAGCCAATCTTATTCTTGTTCCATCATCAACACCCCTGGGTATTGTTACAGATATTTTTTTTGTGGTATGTTTATTACCTTGACCGTTACAATCAGTACAAGGGTTTGTAATTTCTTCCCCAGTTCCCTGACATTGAGGGCAGGTTTGTTGGACAGTAAAAAACCCCTGATTAGATCTAACTTTCCCATTTCCACCGCAAACAGTACACTTATCTGGAGAATGACCAGGTTTAGAACCATTCCCTTTACAGGTAGTACACTTTTCTGTTGTCGAGAATTTAATATCTTGTTTTTTTCCCTCATAAGCTTCTTCAAGTGTAATTGATAAATCATATCTTAAATCAGAACCTCTGTTGTTAGTATTTCTCCCACTTCTTGACCTTCCACCACCACCAAAATCTCCAAAAAAATCTTCAAAAATGTCAGAAAAATCAGCTCCACCAAAACCACCACCTTGCTTTCCACCACCACCTTCAAATGCAGCGTGGCCAAAGTTATCATAATTTTGTTTTTTTTCTTGATCAGAAAGAATACCGTATGCTTCACCAGCTTCTTTAAACTTGTCCTCAGAAGCTTTATTACCAGGATTTTTATCAGGATGATGTTTTACAGCTAATTTTCTATAAGCTGATTTTAATTCATCAGGGCTAGCATTTTTGTTAACACCTAAGACGTCATAAAAATCTCTTTTAGCCATAAGTTACTCTAAGATGATAGTTGTTTTAAGTCCTAAGCACTTTTTTCTTTATCTTTTTTTTCTTTATCTTCTTCTTTTTTATCTTCTTCTTTTTTATCCTCTTCTTCTTCTTTTACTTCCTCAAAGTCTGCATCAACTACATTGTCATCTTTTTTTCCTTCACTATTTTTATCACTATCTTTAGATGAATCTGCTTTCTTTTCTTGAGATTTGTAAATTGCTTCACCTAGCTTCATAGAAGCTTGAACTAAAGTTTCTGTTTTTTTTTTAATATCTTCAGTGTCAGTTCCTTTAATTGATTCCTTTAATGCAGATGAGGCATCTTCTATTGCTTTCTTATCTGCTTCTGAAACTTTAGCACCATGTTCTTTTAGATTCTTTTCTGTTGAATGAATTAAAGTGTCAGCTTGATTTCTTGCATCAACAGATTCTCTTTTCTTTTTATCCTCATCTTTATTTGCTTCTGCATCTTTAACCATTTTTTCAATTTCATCATCACTTAAGCCACCAGAAGCTTGGATTTGAATTTTTTGTTCTTTTCCAGTTCCCTTATCTTTTGCTGAAACACTAACAATTCCATTTGCATCAATATCAAATGTTACTTCAATCTGAGGTATTCCTCTTGCAGCTGGTGCAATACCAACCAATTCAAAATTTCCTAACATTTTATTATCAGCGGCCATTTCTCTTTCACCTTGAAGAACTCTTATGGATACAGCTGGTTGATTATCATCCGCTGTAGAAAATACCTGACTTTTTTTTGTAGGTATTGTTGTATTTTTTTCTATTAATTTTGTTGAAACTCCACCTAAAGTTTCAATTCCAAGAGATAAAGGTGTTACATCTAAAAGAAGGACATCCTTAACATCTCCCTGAAGTACACCAGCTTGAATAGCAGCACCCATTGCAACAACTTCATCTGGGTTTACACTTTTATTAGGTTCTTTCCCAAAAAAATTTTTAACCTCAGCTAAAACCTTAGGCATTCTTGTCATACCACCAACCATCACAACTTCATCAATTTCGCTCGAACTAAGGCCCGCATCTTTAAGCGCAGTTTTACAAGGAGGTAATGTTCTCGAAATTAAGTCTTCAACCAAAGCTTCTAATTTTGCTCTAGTCATTTTTAAATTAATATGTTTTGGACCAGTTTTATCAGCAGTTATAAATGGTAAATTTACATCTGTTTGTTCTGCAGAAGAAAGTTCGATTTTTGCTTTTTCAGCAGCTTCTTTCAATCTTTGAAGGGCTAGCTTGTCAGTTCTTAAATCTATACCATTGTCTTTTTTAAATTCTTCAATTAAATAATCAACAATTGTGTTATCAAAGTCTTCTCCCCCTAAGAATGTATCACCATTTGTAGACTTAACCTCAAATACACCATCACCCAATTCAAGGATGGATACATCAAAAGTTCCACCACCTAAATCGTAAACAGCAATTTTTTTATTTTCTTTTTTTTTATCTAAGCCATAAGCAAGAGAGGCAGCAGTAGGTTCATTTATAATTCTTAAAACTTCTAACCCAGCAATTTTACCAGCATCCTTTGTTGCTTGTCTTTGAGCATCATTAAAGTAAGCAGGCACAGTTATTACTGCTTTAGTTACTTCTTGCCCTAAATATTTTTCAGCTGTTTCCTTCATTTTTATCAGGATAAAAGCAGATATCTGTGAGGGTGAGTACTTTTGACCTCTGGCTTCAATCCAAGCATCACCTTTTTCTGAATTAACTATCTTAAAAGGTGCTGCAGCAATATCTTTTTTTACAGTGGGGTCTTCAAAATTTCTTCCAATTAATCTTTTTACAGCAAATATAGTATTTTCTGGATTGGTTACAGCTTGTCTCTTTGCAGGTTGTCCAACAAGTTTTTCACCATCATCAGTAAAAGCAACAACGGAAGGAGTTGTTCTTGCTCCTTCAGCATTTTCTAAAACCTTTGGCTGACTACCTTCCATAATAGAAACACATGAATTTGTTGTTCCTAAATCTATACCTATAATTTTGCTCATAATTTAAATCCTACCCCTCATATAAGTGTTAATTTTTAATCTACAAGTTCTGACAAATAAAAATTAATTGCCTGAATTTTCTTTGTTTTCCTCATTTTTTACTTCTTTATTTTCAGTTTTTTTTGAAACCCCCACTAAAGCAGGTCTAAGTAATCTGTCTTTCATCATAAATCCTTTTTGAATTTCTTGAATAATTGTGCCTGGCTCTTTCTGATCATCATCAATTTCCATCATTGCCTGATGAAGATTTGGATCAAGTTTTTTACCAATAGAATCTAAGGAAGTAATACCATTTTTTGATAAAATAGAAGTCATATCTTTGCTTATAATGTCAAAATGTTCTAAAGTTTTTTTTAAAGCTTCAGAATTCTTCAAAGCTTCATCATTTTCCAATATTTGTTTTGATCTCTCTAAATTATCAATTAAGTTTAACGTCTCTTTTGCAAAAGCAAAACCACCATAATTAAAAGCGTCGTCTCTTTCTTTTTCAAACCTTCTTCTTTGGTTTTCCATTTCAGCAAAAGTTCTAGCTACCTTGTCTTCTAGTTGTATGATTTTCTCCTCTGGTGTTACCTCTTTTATCTCTTCAATATTTTCTGACACATTTTTTTCAGACTCAATATTTTGGTCTTCAGAACTGGTTTCTTCAGGTTTAGCATCTTGACTCTGATTATCTATGTTTTGATCTTTTTCCATTGAGACTTATATGGTATGAAATTTAATAATTGCTAGATGTTAATGAAAAAAATTACAAAATTATTAATAGGAACAAATAATAAGGGTAAATTAAAGGAAATCAGAGGTCTATTGCCTAAAAACCTTGAAATTTACTCTACATCTGACTTTAAAATTAAAAGTCCCATTGAAAATGGAAAAACTTTTGAAGGGAATTCTTTAATTAAAGCAAGGCATTTTTCTAAAAAATCAAAAATGATTTGTCTATCAGATGATTCAGGATTGGAGATTGATGCTTTGGCAGGTGATCCTGGTATTTATTCTGCGAGATGGGGTGGGAAAAAAGGAGATTTTATTAAAGCAATGAATAGGGTTTTTAAGGAATTAGATAAGAAGTCAAAAAATTGGAAAAAAAAAAAAATTAAAGCCAAATTTGTTTGTTCCCTAACCATTTATGGACCTAACCGCAAGACGATAAATTCTATTGGTAAAATTGAAGGATATATCTCTCAAACCATGAGAGGTAAGAATGGATTTGGTTATGATCCAATTTTTATACCCAAGGGTAAAAAAATTACATTTGGTGAAATGAAATCTTTACAAAAATATAAAATGGACCACAGATTTAAAGCTTTCAAAAAGATTAAAAAATTTTTTTAAATTCACTATTTTCAACCTTATAAAAATTAAGAATATGATTAATTTTATTGTTCTTTATTTCAAAAATTCCAACCTTTCCTTTAAACAAGGTTTTTTTGGTAAACATTTTATCATCTATGATTGAATTATTTTGAAGTATTAAATAATAAACAAGCCCAACTAAATCAAAACTTAAGAAAGATAATTGATTTGGGTATTGGTTAAACTTCTCAAAATATTCTGAAGAGAAATCTTCGTAATTTTTTTTATTTATAGAGGGAAAATAGAGTGGCTGTGAACTAGTTTCCTTAAGTAGAGATTCATCAAACCATTGATTAAGGGTAATAAAATATTTTTTTTGTGGTGATATATCTGTATATAATAAAGAGGTCGTGACACTTTTTAGACTTTCATTAAAATCAGCGATTATTAAAGAGTCAAAATTTACATCTCCAAGAGTATCTTTTTTAATCAACTTTTCAATTAACTGCTCTTTGTTGTTTTGATTAGACTTTTCAAGTCTTACTATTTCGTCTTCAAGATTTTGTTTCCTTTTTCCATAACGAGTAATTTTTTCAATTTGTTGAGTAAGCTTAGTTGGGTCAGTACTATAAATATGATTTTTTATTATTTTAATTTTAGATTTAGAAATTGCTTTTACAATCTCTTTTTTATAGTCAACATCAGGGGTTAAAAAAATAGTCTTTTTTATTTTATTTAATTCTACAAACTTTTTAATTGCATTTAGTTGTGATGTAGAATTTATGCCTGCATTAATAACATTTTTTGAAATAGTATTGTTCATATTTGTTAATGATAAAAAAGTTACTTCACTTAACTCATCAAGATAAATCAAGTTTTTATTAAAGACTGGACCAATTATTACTTTTATACCCAGATTAGCTAGTTGTTTTGCTGCTTTTAATGTGCCAACTGGATTTGATTCAGTATCTCCAGGAATAATCACAACTGATAAACTATTTATTTTATTAACAGCTAGCCGAGTAGATCTAATTATAGATTGACCAATTTCAGAATTTTCACCAGTTAGCGGAACAAGTAAACCGATCTTAATTATTTCACTAGCAAAAATTCTCTCTTGTGAAATGAAAAATGGTAAAGCAAAAAGTAATATAATTTTAATAATTTTCTTCATTTTAATGCTATTACTATAACGATTATATTGTAATGATTCTACATACTGAAAATAAAAATAATAAAGTTAAAAGTGGCCTTTATATTGTTGCTACTCCAATTGGAAATTTAAGTGACATCACCTTAAGGGCGTTAGATATCCTAAAAAAGTCAGATTATATATTGTGTGAAGATACTCGTACCTCAAAAAATTTACTAGATAGATATGAAATTAAGTCAAAACTTATTTCAAATCATAAATTTAACGAAAAAAAAAACTTATTAAAAATAATAGAAATTCTAAAATCAGAACATATTGTTTCACTAATCTCTGATGCTGGAACTCCTTCAGTTTCTGATCCTGGGGCAATATTAGTTAATGAATGTGTAAAAAATAATATTAATATATTTCCAATATCTGGAGCATCAGCTGTTTCGACTGCTGTATCTATAAGTGGTTTTAATGAAAAATATTTTTTCTACGGATTTTTTCCTGAAAAAAAAAACAAATTAATAGAAGATTTTACAAAAATAGAAAATCTAGAATGTTCTATTGTTTTTTTTATCTCTCCAAGAAAGTTTAATAAATCTGTAAAAGATATAAAACATTATTTTCCAGGGAGAAAAATTTTGATCTGTAGGGAAATGACTAAGTTTTACGAGGAATATGTCAGAACAGATATTGATAATCTAGAACCCTTTAAGTCTGATCCAAAAGGGGAACTAACCCTGGTTATCTCCGAAAGATTAAAGGAAAAAAACTCTTCGATAGTTTTAAAAGAATCTGATAAAAAGAGTATTCAAAAAATGATTAAAAAATTGAGTATAAAAGATATTACTGATTTAATCAGCCAAAATACAAATGTATCCAAAAAAATAATTTATAATTATTGTTTAAAATTAAAAAATGAAAAATAAAATTTTTTTAATAAGTTTAATTTTTCTAATTTTCACAGGATGTGTAGGGATAAGTTCAACGGGTGTTTTTGGAACAGGGGTTAGTGTTGCTTTAGACCCAAGATCTCTAGGTACACAAATAGATGACTCTGTGATGCAAAAAAACCTAACTGCAAGACTAACATTGACAAATAAAATTTATTTACTATCTGTAAAAACAAAAGTTTTAGATGGTAAAATTTTTTTAACAGGAAGAGCTGAAAATCCAGAGGAAAAACTTCAACTTACTAAATTGGCCTGGGAAACCAAAGGTGTTAGATCTGTTAAAAATGATATTAAGATTAAAGAAGAATTTAATTTTCAACAATCAGCTAAAGATTTATTAATAACCTCACAATTAAAAGCAGCCATGTTATTTAATAAGAAAATTAAGGTAACCAATTATCAAATAGATACCTACAAAAAGAAGATATTCATTTATGGAATTTCTTTAACTGTAGACGAAAGAGAAGAGGTGATTCATGAAGCAAAAGAAATATTGGATGTTGAAGATGTTATTGCAAGTATTCTTTTGGTTGAAGACTTAAGAATTCAAAAGAACTAATTTTTTTTATAATCAATTATATCAGCAGAGTAGGCGGCAACAGAAGCCAAGTTAATTATCTCCGATGTAGAAGATCTTAATGGTGCTATTTCAATTGGTTGACCTAAGCCAATTAAAAGGGGTCCAATAACTCTTGACTCACCTAAGCTCTTCATCATTTTATATGAAATTGCCGCACTATGTTGTCCTGGCATTATTAAGATATTTGCATTTCCAACAATGCTTGAAAAAGGATAAAGTTCTTTATACTCTGCATTTAGGGCAACATCTGGTTGCATGTCTCCATCAAATTCAAAATCTACATTTCTATTCTTTAAAATTTCAACTGCTTTTTTTATGTGTTTAGTCCTACTTGTTAGTGGTTGACCAAAGGTCGAATGAGAAACAAAAGCAACTTTTGGCACGAAACCAAATAGTTTGACTACTCTTGCAGTAGATATTGCAATTTCAGCAAGCTCTTCTGAGCTAGGATATTCATTAACACTTGTGTCTCCCATAAATATAGTTTTACCTTTATAAACAACCATATTTAATCCAAACATAATCTCACCAGGTCTTGGATCTATTACTTGAGTGATCTTGTCCAAGGATGCACCAAATCTTCTAGTATTTCCAGTAACAGCACCATCTGCGTCACCGCAAGCTACCATGCAAGATGCCCAAATAACACGGTCATTTCTTACAAGTCGATCACAATCTCTTTCTAAAAATCCTTGTTCTCTTTGCATTTTTTTAAATAAATAGTTAACATATTTTTCTCGCTTTTCTTTATTTTGAGAATTTACTATCTCGATATCAAAGTCATCACTGTAACCAATTTTATTTATTTGCTCTTTAATCTTTTCTTTTTTACCAACTAAAATTGGAACCCCTAATTTTGAATTTTTAAATGCTATTGCAGCTTTAAGCGTATTTTCATCCTCACCATCAGCAAATACAATTCTTTTTTGATTTTTTTTAATATAAGAATTAATACCCTGCATCATTGTTACAGATGGATTAAGCCTTTGCTTAAGTTGTTCTTTATAAACTTCAAAATCTTTTATATTTTTTCTTGCAACACCACTATCCATAGCAGCTTTTGCAACAGCTGCGGGTATTACACTAATTAATCGTGGATCGAATGTTGATGGAATAATATAGTCCTTTCCATATTTAGGTCGATCACCACCCATCGCAGAAACTACTTCATCAGGGACATCTTCCCTAGCTAATTTAGCAATTGCATCAGCTGCAGCTACTTTCATTTCTTCATTGATTGATTTGGCCCTAACATCAAGAGCCCCTCTAAAAATGTATGGAAAACCAATCAAATTATTTACTTGGTTTGGATAATCAGATCTTCCAGTTGCAATAATGGCATCATTTCTAACTTCCATTATTTCTTCAGGTGTTATTTCTGGATCTGGGTTTGCGCATGCAAAAATTATTGGATTTTTAGCCATAGTTTTTACTAGTTCTTTTTTTAAAGCACCTTTTGCAGATAAACCCAAAAATACATCTGCCCCCTTTATAGCATCTTCCAAAGTTCTCTTTTCCGTATCAATTGCATGCGCTGATTTCCATTGATCCATACCTTCGGTTCTGCCTCTATAAATTACTCCCGTACGATCTACCATGGTTACATTTTCATTCGGTACACCACTATTTTTAAATAAATTAGTACAAGCAACAGCAGAAGCTCCAGCACCATTAACTACAACTTTGATATCTTGTATTGATTTACCAGTTATATCTAAAGCATTAATTAAAGCTGCTGTAGTTATAATTGCGGTACCATGCTGATCATCATGAAAAACAGGAATATCTAAAATCTCTTTTAATTTTTCTTCAATAATAAAACAATCTGGTGCAGCTATATCTTCTAAATTAATACCACCAAAGCTACATGCAAAATTTTTAATACTATTAATAATTTCTTTTGGATCATTCGAATCAATTTCTAAATCAATGGAATCAATATCTGCAAATCTTTTGAATAAAACTGCCTTTCCCTCCATGACAGGTTTTGATGCTAATGCCCCTAAGTTACCTAAACCAAGGATAGCTGAACCATTACTTATAACTGCAACCAAATTTCCTTTTGAGGTATAATCATAAGCAGCTTCAGGGTTTTCGTGAATTGCCTTAACAGGAACAGCCACTCCTGGTGAATAGGCTAAAGCTAAATCTCTCTTTGTTGTCATTGGTTTTGAAGAATTAATCTCAATTTTTCCAGGTTTGTTAAAACTGTGGAATTCTAGTGCTTCTTTATCAGTGTAATGTTCTATTTTAGTTTTTTTCATTTATGATAATTAGATATACAAATTGAGCAAATTTATGACTAATATGATTTATGAACCTTATTAAGTCAACAGGCACATTTAGTTTTTTCACTATAATTAGTAGATTACTAGGCTATGTAAGAGATATATTGATAGCGGTGTTTCTTGGAGCAGGACCTTTAGCGGATGCTTTCTTTATAGCATTTAGAATTCCAAATACATTTAGAAGACTATTTTCAGAGGGAACATTTAATGCTGCGTTTGTCCCCAGCTATTCATTTTTATTAAATAAAAAAAAACAATCAGAAAAATTTGCAAATAATGTTTTTAATTTACTTGTTTTAGGATTATTTTTTTTAATAATTATTATTGAAATATTCATGCCATTATTTGTATTTCTGATTGCTCCAGGATTTGAAGAAGATTTACAAAAAATGGAATTAGTTATAACTTTGACAAGAATTACTTTTCCTTTTTTATTTTTTATAAGCTTGGCATCCTTCTTTTCTGCAATTTTAAACACTCATAATAAATTTGCAATAGCTTCAGCTGCACCAATTATCTTAAATATTCTCTTAATCGGAGTGTTATTTTTTGGAAAAATTTTGAATGATCAATTGGTATATTTTTTATCTTACGCAGTTACTTTATCAGGACTATTACAATTTATATTTTTATATGTGTTTGCAAAAAAATATTTTTCACTTAAATTCAGACCACATATTAAAATAGATAGTAATGTTAAAACTTTTTTTAGAAAATTACTTCCCAGTATTTTTTCTTCTGGTGTTACTCAAATAAATATTTTAGTAGGAACGATCATCGCATCCTTTCAAGCTAGTGCAGTATCTTATCTTTATTATGCGGATAGAATTTATCAAATAAATCTTGCTATAGCAGGAATTGCAATAGGTACGGTAATACTTCCTCAACTTTCCAAACATGTTCGGGGTAATAAAAAGCAAAAAATAATCTTGATTCAAAATAAGGCTCTAGAGTTAAGTATGTTTTTAAGTATACCAGCATCAATTGCATTACTAATTGCATCTGAAGAAATTATATCTTCTTTATTTGGATATGGTTCTTTCGATGAACTAAGTGTTAAAAATTCAGCAAAGGCTTTATTTTACTTCGCGATTGGATTGCCTGCATTTTCTCTTATTAAAGTTTTTTCAGCTTTTTTTTTCGCAAGACACAATACAAGGATGCCTTTTTATATTTCCCTAACATCAGTTGTGTTAAACATATTTATTAGTATTATTTTTTTTAAAGAAATTGGATTCATAATTATACCAATAGCAACCACAATATCATCTTGGTTTAATGCAATTTTATTATTTATTTTTTTAAAAAAGGATAATTTATTCAACTTTAACCTAGTGTTTGTAAATAGATTTATCAAAATTTTAATATCTTCAATATTAATGGGAATATTTTTCAACCATGTAATTAATTTTTTTAATGACAAGTTTATCTATGAAGAGAGTCTCAAAGGGATCTATTTAGTTGGTGTGGTTATATTGGGATTAACGTTTTATCTTTTGATTGCAATTTTAATCAAGGCTTTTAAAAGAAGTGATATTAATTTAAAGTACTAGTATGAGTAAAAAAATTTTTTCAGGAGTTCAACCAACAGGAAACCTTCATCTAGGAAATTACCTTGGTGCAATTAAGAACTTTGTAGAACTTCAGAATGAAAAAGAAAATCAATGTATTTTTTGTGTTGTGGATCTCCATGCGATAACAGTTAAGCAAGATCCCAAAGAACTAAAAAAGAATATACGAGAAACTGCAGCTACATTTATTGCATGCGGAATTGATCCAGCTCAAAGTATAATTTTTAATCAATCAATGGTTTCAGCACATTCAGAAGCTGCGTGGATTTTAAGTTGTGTTTCAAGAATAGGCTGGCTTAATAGGATGACACAATTTAAAGAAAAAGCAGGAAAAGATAAAGAAAAAGCTAGCATTGGTCTTTATTCGTACCCTGTATTAATGGCTGCAGATATTTTACTTTATGATGCAACTCATGTCCCTGTTGGAGAGGATCAAAAACAACATTTAGAACTTTGTAGAGATATTGCACAAAAGTTTAATAATGATTTTGAGGCGACAGATTTTTTGAAAGTACCAGAGCCATTAATTCAAAAACAATTTTCTAGAATAATGAGTCTTAAAGATGGAATAAAAAAAATGAGTAAGTCAGATCCATCTGATTTAAGTAGAATTAACCTTACAGATGGCAAAGATCAAATAATAAATAAAATAAAAAAAGCTAAAACAGACCCACTACCTTTACCTGGAGAAATTAAAAGCTTGGCTGAAAGACCAGAAGCAGAAAATTTATTAGGAATTTATTCAAGTTTAAAAAATCAAAATTTAGAAAACTCTGTAAACGAATTTAATGGAAAAAACTTTTCTGAATTCAAAGAAAAATTATCAGAAGTTTTAACTGAAAAAATTGAGCCAATTTCACAAGAAATTAAAAAATTATTAAATGATGAAAAATATTTAGATACAATTTTATTAGAGGGATCTGCTAAAGCGGACAAAATTGCATCAAAAAAAATCAAAGAAATTAGGAAACTAGTGGGTTTTTAACTAAATATATTAATTAGTTTAAATTCTAACATTTACGCTTATATATAATTGTATGTTCGTTCAAACTGAAGTAACACCAAACCCTAATTCCCTAAAGTTTTTACCAGGAAAAAATGTTTCTAATAGTGGTTCTTTTGAAGTAACAAAAAAAGAGGAAACAAACAACGAATTAGTAAGAAATCTTCTGTCTATTAATGGAGTAACAGGTGTATTTTTAGGGCAAGATTTTTTATCTGTAAACAAGAAAGAAGAGGTCGTTTGGGAAGATATTAAACACATAGTAATTTCATTAATTAATGATTTTTATGCATCGGGAAAAGAATTTGTTATTGCAAGTGAATTATTTGAGGAAAAAAAGGAAGAGTATAAAGAAATTGAAAAAAAAATTATAAGTCTTTTAGAAACAAAGATTAGACCAGCTGTTGCAAAAGATGGTGGAGATATTAAATTTAAAGAATTTAAAGATGGAATTGTAAAAGTAGAATTACAAGGCAGCTGTTCTGGATGCCCGAGCTCTACAATGACACTTAAGCAGGGTGTACAAAATCTTCTATGTCATTATTTGCCTGAAGTAAAAGAAGTGATTGCAGTATAAATATGATAAAAAATCAAATAACATTTTTAACAATAAGCAAATATTTTAAAAAAAATAAAGTTTCAATTTCTGAAATTCAAAAATACTTAAAGAAAAAAGGTCTTGTAATAACAAAAAAAAAATACAATGAAAAAGAAGAAAGTAATATTGGAGCTATATCAAGAACATTTTTTGCTAGTTTAATAATTATATCAGTTTTTTCTATTACACCAATAGTTCTTAATTTTACAAATGAGAAGATGAATTCTTCTAAAGTTCGTGAAAATAATTCAAAAAATCAATTAAAAGAATTATTAAAAGATCAGAATCAAAAATTAACTTTTGTACCAAATGATAAATTTATATTTGATGATATATTAACTTTTGATGAGCAACCTACAGACACTGTAAGATTGAGCGCTATAACAATAGAAGAATTATTTAAATCAACCAATTACACCCTGGAAGATGTTAGAAAAAATAAATTAGTCAAACCAATCACATTAACATTACTGCCCAAAGAGATAATCAAAATTGAAAATACAAAGAAAAGAAAGAATCTTTTTATCCAAATTATTTTACCATTAGTAATAAAAGAAAATAATAATATTAAATTGGACCGAAAAAGACTTTTTAAAATCCTTAATAAAAGTAAGAATACAAAACAACAACAAAGATGGCTAAATTCAAAGTTTAAACAATATGGTGTAGCAAATAATGATTTATCCACATTAAAGATTAGAATGGATGAAGTTCCAATTTCTATGACTATCGCGCAAGCAGCCAAGGAAACCGGTTGGGGTACATCAAGATTTGCACAAGAAGGAAATGCATTATTTGGTCAATGGACTTGGGGTGGTGAGGGAATTAAACCTTTAGGTGCAGATGATGACGCCACTCATAAAGTTATGAAATTTAGAGTACTACAAGCGTCAGTTAAAGCATATCAAAGAAATTTAAATACTCATTCTTCTTATAAAAATTTTAGAAGTGCAAGAGCTGAAATGAGAGATGATGGTAAAAAACTTAATAGCTTAATTCTTTCTGAACATTTAGATAAGTACGCTGAAACAGGAAAAGTATATGTCAAAATACTACAGAAAATTATAAAACAAAATAGCTTAACAGATTTTGATGATGCTAAATTATTACCATCAAGCATTAATTTGGATAGCTTGATTTAATTTTGTTCAATTGAGAACTGAACCCCAAACCACCTCCATATTCCATTATCATTAAGTGAGCAATTAACTCTCCCTCTTCTAAATTTAAATTTTTCTCTAAAGTTCAAGGTTAATATTTCTTGTTTAAAACTAATATTAGATTTTTCCCATTTATCACCTTCATCAGAAAAACAATTAATGTTATTTATATTCTTTTGTTTATTAAAAAATTTTACAAAGAAATTAGGAGGATTATTACTGAATGTTAAATATTTTTCATCTGGGTGTAAGACTTTATATTGCAACGGATAAAGATTAATTAAAAATTCAAATCTTTTTAAATCACCATATTTCTCATTAATTGGAAATCTTGGCAGTTCATAGCGATCTTTATTAATATCGATTACACCTGAGTGTTGACCAAAGGAAAATTTAAAATTATCTGAAATGTATTTTTTTATAAGTGAACTATATTCGCCAAAAGGGTAAGAAAAGAAAATAGGATTATAACCCAGTTGTTTATTAAAAATTGTTGATGCGGTAATGATGTCATTTATAAAGTCTTCATTTTTAAGATCTACCAAGTAATTGTGAGTGTGTGAATGGTTTCCTATTTGAACAAAAGAAGCTTTTTCTACTTCTTTTATTTCCTCCCAACTCATATAACCATTTTTACCAACAGCATCAGTTGAAACAAAAAGAATAAATGGAATTCTTTCTTTTTTTAAATAAGGCCATGCAATCTCATAAAATGAGGAAAACGCATCATCTATGGTAATAAGGATTTTCTTTTCTTTTTTAATGACATAAAAATTATTTTCTAAATCTTCAGGGTTGTAAAATCTATAATTTAAATTTCTTATTATTTTGATTTGTTCTTTGAATATATCCATTTTAATATTGGTTGAAGGATATTTATTCTCATTAAATCGATGATACATCAATGAAAGAATTCCCTTATCATCAGAATAATATTTGATATTATTTTCTTCTGCTTTAGAATTAATAAAAAAAAACATTAATATAATGAATAATTTAATTGTAGATACTACTAGAGATAAATTTTTTTTAGCACTCATTGTTAATAAAAATATTTATACTTGTAGTCATGAAAATAGTAAAATTAATTTTGATAAATTAATGGTTTTAATTAGTGTTTTTTTAAAAGATAACAATAGTTCATTGAATAACTTAGATGCTATTTATGTTAATAGAGGTCCAGGTGGTTATTCAGGAATTCGAAACTCATTAGCGACAATTAAAGCTTTGTTTTTAACTAAAAAAATTGATTATTATTGTTTTAGTTTCAATGATTTTAAAGAGTTTAACGCCACAAAGTATGAAGATGTGCCAAATTTATGTGAAAAATTTAAAATTAAAAAGAATTTGATTAATCCTGTTTATTTAAGTTAAAATTAATAATGTCAGAAAATATTGAACAGAAGTGTATATCTAAAGGAGTTAAACTTACTGACCAAAGAAAAATTATTGCGAAAGTTATGTCTGAGTCCAATGATCATCCTGATGTAGATGAACTTTACAATAGAGTTACACAAATTGATTCAAAAATTAGTATCGCAACAGTTTATAGAACAGTAAAACTTTTTGAAGAATCTGGAATACTAGCCAAACATGAATTTAAAGGAGGTAAGGCAAGATATGAAGAATTAAATGAAGGACACCACGACCATTTAATTGATGTCAAATCAGGTGAGATTATTGAATTTGTTGATGAAGAAATTGAAAAACTGCAAGAAAAAATTGCTGACAAATATGGTTACCGACTGGTAGATCATAAATTAGAATTATATGGGGTTAAAAAAAAAACCTAACTTAATGCTACAAAAAATATTTATCAAAACTTTTGGATGCCAAATGAATGAATATGATTCAAATCGAATATTTGATATAGTAAAAAAAATTGGTTTTGAAAAAACAGATAAGTATGAAGATGCTAATTGTTACCTTTTAAATACTTGTCATATTAGAGATAAAGCAAAAGAAAAAGTTTATCATGAAATAGGAAGAGTAAAAAAAATTTTTAGAGCTAAAAAAAAACCAATTGTAATTATAGCAGGATGTGTTGCTCAAGCAGAAAATCAAGAAATGCTAAAAAGAGAACCTTATATTGATATCGTTATTGGTCCACAGTCATATCACAAGATTAATGATGCTATATTAAATCATTCTAAAAAGAAGAAAAAAGAAGAAGAAACAGAATTTGATACAATTGCTAAATTTAATTATTTAAGTAAAATTAAAAATAAAGATAGTAAGGTGTCTTCATTTTTAACCATTCAAGAGGGCTGTGATAAATTTTGCCATTTTTGTGTAGTTCCATACACGCGTGGGCCTGAATACTCTAGACCATTTAATCAAATTATAAATGAAGCAAAGGAATTAATAGAAGGTGGTGTTAAAGAAATTATTTTGTTAGGACAAAATGTTAATGCATACAATTATAAAGAAAAAGATAAAATATTTAGATTATCAAACTTATTATTAGAGCTTGAAACTTTTGAGCAATTAGAGAGAATTAGATATACAACATCCCACCCCAAAGACATGACTAAAGATTTAATAGATGTATATAAAAAATCAAACAAACTTATGCCCTTAGTTCATTTACCCGTACAAAGTGGATCAAATAAAATCTTAAAATCAATGAATAGAAAGCATACAATTGAAGAATATTTGTTGATTTGTGAAAAATTAAAAGAGATTAATCCTAACATAGAGTTTTCGAGTGATTTCATTATTGGTTATCCTGGGGAAAATGATCATGACTTTAAAAATACAATGGAGTTAATTAAAAAAGTAAAATTTATCAATTCTTATTCTTTTATTTTTAGTTCAAGACCTGGCACAGTAGCTGCTGGACTTGATTTGGTTGATCAACAGAAATCAAAAGAAAGATTAAAACTAATCCAAAAAAAATTATCTGAAAATCAAATAGAAAAAAATAAAGGTTTAGAGGGTAAGATTCTTGATGTGCTAGTTGAGAATCAAATGAGGGACAAAATTAAATTATTTGGTAGAACAGAACATATGACATCAGTGATTTTTGATGGCAATATAGACTGTGTGGGAAAAACTGTGCAGGTAGAAATAACTAGTAGCAATCAAAACAGTTTGTTTGGCACACTAAAACAAAATAAAAAAAAGGTAGCATAGAACTTTGAACAATTCAGATTCAAAAAAAATTAATTCTACATTAAAATTTGTTTACTCTGATAATAACTCTTTAAGTGTTATATTTCATGATAATGATTTGTTAATAGGTGTGGTAGGTGAGTTTAATAAAAATTTAAAAGAATTAGAAAAAATTACCAATACAAGTTTATTTTCTAGAGGAAATTCTATTTTAATAAAATCAACTCCAGAACAAAATGAAATAACAAAGAATGCTATAAAATTTTTAGCTAATCAATTTATTAGTAACGGCAGTATTGAAAAAAAAGATATAATCTCATCCATAGATAAATTTATGATTGAAGAAAAAGTAAAAAATAACAATATTTCTGACATAATAAAGACTCCAAAAAAATCAGTTATTCCAAGATCAGAAAAACAAAAAGAATATGTTAGGTCATTAAGAAAAAGTGACATCACAATATCTGCAGGTCCAGCAGGTACTGGCAAAACTTTTTTAGCTGTTGCTGTTGGTTTGACAATGTTGCTGGACAAAAAGATTGAAAGAATTATTTTATCAAGACCTGCAGTAGAAGCTGGTGAAAGACTGGGTTTTTTACCGGGAGATATGAAAGAAAAAGTAGACCCTTATTTGAGACCTTTATATGATTCACTTTATGACCTTTTTGATTTTGAAAAGATTCAGAGAATGATTGAAATTGGAGACATTGAAATAGCACCTTTAGCATTTATGAGAGGAAGAACATTAAAAAATTCATTTGCAATTTTAGATGAAGCTCAAAATGCAACTAATACACAGATTAAGATGTTCCTAACACGTATTGGAGAAAATTCTAAAATTGTTATAAATGGAGACCCTTCTCAAATAGATTTACCTCATAAAAATATGTCTGGACTAAGTAAATCTAAGAAATTATTAGGACATTTAAACGAAATTTCGGTTATAGATTTTGATCATTCAGATGTAGTAAGACATCCCCTGGTATCAAAGATTGTAAAAGCTTATTCAGACCATGAAAATGATTAATATTGATGTGGTTTCAGAGAATAATCTTTGGAGTGGAAAGATAAAAAAAAAAAAACTTTTCTTTAACTCTTTAATCAGTTTTTTTCCTAGAAAATATAGATTCATTGGAAAAAAATTAGATTTAACAATTTTACTTTCGAATAATAAGAATATCAAAAAACTGAATAAGGATTTCAGAAACAAAAATAAACCTACAGACATCTTATCTTTCCCGTTTGAAAAGAAACTTAATCTAGAAAAATCTAACTATCTTGGAGATATAGTTATCAGTTATGAATTTATGAATAAACCAAAAAACTTAAATAATTCAGCTTTCAAAGAAAAAGTTATAAAAATTTTTATACACGGTTTTCTTCATTTATTGGGTTATGACCATATTAAATTAAAAGATTTCAAGGATATGATTAAGGAAGAAGAAAAAATTTTTGAATTTATTAAAATAAAGATTGCTAAGCTTGTCTAAAAAAAATTACTTAAATTCAATATATATTTTTTTCTTAGGTGCTATAAGTTCATATAGTCTGCCACCATATAATTATTTTGTAATTAATTTTATTACTTTTTCAATATTCTTCCTTTTTCTTTTTAACAAAAAAAAAAAATATTCAAATAATAAATCTTTCTTTAAATATGGATGGTTATTTGGATTCGGCTATTTTCTATTCAGTTTATACTGGGTATCAATTTCATTAACATTTGATCAAAGTTTTAAGTTTTTAATTCCAGTAGCATTAATTTTATTACCAGCTTTTTTAGCTATATTTTATGGATTGATAACATATCTATTTTCGATTTGTTATTCAAAAAACGCTGGTAGTTCATTACTTATTTTTTCAATTTTATTCGGAACAATTGAGTTTGCCAGAGGCATCATATTTACTGGTTTTCCTTGGAATTTAATTGCATATAGTTTTTCAAAAAGTATTTATTTTATTCAAATTCTTTCAATTATTGGAACTTATTCGTTCAATTTATTTTGTATTTCTTTATTTTCAGTACCTGCTTTATTTATTTTAAAGAAAACAAGGAAAGAAATTATTGTATGTCTTTTATTTATTTCATTCTCAGTGGGTTTTATAATTTTTGGTAACCTAAAAAATAATGAATTTAATTCTTCTAAAGATATTCAAAATTCTTTTACAATAAGAGCAATATCTTCAAATATTAGTTTAGATAGATTTTACAAAAAAAGAGATGAGTTAGAAATAATCAATGAATTAATATTCTTAAGTAATCCAAAAAAAAAAAAACCTACAATTTTTTTATGGCCTGAGGGCATTGTCCCAGACAGTAACATGGACGACATGATCTTTTATAAAGATCTATTTTTAAATAACTTTGGAAATGATGATTTAATTATAATGGGTCTTAATAGTATTGAAAAAAAAAATGATAAAAATTTAATTTATAACTCAATGGCTATATTTAATAATAAGCTAGATCTAATCCAAAGTTATAATAAAGTTAACCTGGTACCGTTTGGTGAATTCACTCCAATAGAGAGTTTACTGAATCTAATAGGCATTAAAACAATAACTAATGATTATCAATCCTTCACTAGTGGAAAAAGTCGAGTGGTTCTTAATATAAAAACTGACAAAATAAAACTAAGTTTACTTCCATTAATTTGCTACGAAATAATATATTCTGGAAAATTATCAAACGATAAAAATTTTGATTATATTATTAATATTTCAGAAGATGGTTGGTTTGGTAACTCTATAGGTCCTAAGCAGCACTTTTCACACAGTATATTTAGATCCATTGAAAGTGGTAAATATATAATAAGATCAGCAAATAATGGTATTTCTGCAGTTATAAACCCAATGGGTGTTATAGAGCAAAAAGTAGAATTTGGACTAACGGGATATGTTGATTTATCTGAAAGAAAGTTAGTTAAACCAACTCCTTTTTCAAAACATGGGAACAAAATATTTTTAATATTAATTTTAATATATATTTTTTTAATTTTTTCATTTAATAAGCTTACAAATGAGTAATTTAAAAAATTTTTTATTTACTAGCGAATCTGTATCGGAAGGACATCCTGATAAAGTATCAGATCGTATATCAGATATGGTGGTAGATAGTTACCTTTCTGAGGATCCTTTTTCTAGGGTTGCTTGTGAAACATTAACTACCACAAATAAAGTTATTCTAGCTGGCGAGGTAAGAGGTCCTGAGATTAAAGAGAAAGACCTTATTCAAAAAGTTAGAGACTGTATTAAAGATATTGGGTACGACCAAGATGGCTTTACATGGAGAGAAGCAACAAAAATAGAAAGTCATCTTCATTCACAATCTAAAGATATTGCAATGGGAGTAGATTCTTCAGGGAATAAGGATGAAGGAGCTGGTGATCAAGGAATAATGTTTGGTTATGCTTGCAATGAAACAGAAGAATTGATGCCAGCCCCGATTCACTATTCACATAAAATTTTAAGACTTATGGCGGAAGATAGAAAATCTGGATTATTAAAAAACATAGAACCTGATTCAAAAAGTCAAGTTACTTTTGAATATATTGATGGAAAGCCAAATAAAGTTAAATCGGTTGTAATATCCTCACAACATTCTGCTGATGTAGATCAAGCAAATGTTAAGGAATTATTGAGGCCTTACCTACTAAAATCAATTCCAGAAAGTTTTTTAAAAGATTTTGATGAAAAAGAATTCTATGTAAACCCAACTGGAAACTTTGTAATAGGTGGACCGGATGGTGATTGTGGATTAACAGGAAGAAAAATTATTGTTGATACTTATGGTGGAGCTGCACCACATGGTGGAGGAGCCTTTTCTGGAAAAGACCCAACTAAAGTAGATAGATCAGCAGCTTATGCAGCAAGATATATTGCAAAAAATGTTGTTGCTTCTAATATTTCTGAAAAATGTCTAATTCAATTGGCTTATGCAATTGGGGTTTCTAAACCTTTATCAATTTATGTAGATTTATTTGATAATGATTTAAAAAAAAATAAATTTGTTTCAGAAAAGATAGCACAAAATTTTGATTTGAGCCCGAGAGGTATAAGAGAGATGCTTGGATTAAATAAAGCAATTTATGAAAAAACAGCAGCTTATGGTCACTTTGGGAGAATACCAGAAGCAGATGGTTCATTTTCTTGGGAAAAGACTGATAAAAAGGGTGTTTTTTCTAAATAGTTCTTATTGAATTTAAAAAAATTCTTTATATATTGCCCTTACATTATTGAAATTACAGAATGGGCTGAAGCCCATTTTTTTTTGGAGTTAATAAAAATATGCTAAATAGAAGATCTGATAAATTAGAACTATTAAGAATAGCTGAAGCAGTAGCTTTAGAAAAGTCTATAGATAAAGAATTAATTATTGATTCCATGGAAACAGGAATTGCGAAAGCAGCTAAATCTAAATTTGGGCAAGATAATGAGATTAAAGTTTTAATAGATAGAGAAAATGGAGACATTGGAATTTTTAGAAAGTTAATTGTTGTAGAAAAACCAGAAAACATAAATACAGAAATTAATCTTCAAGATGCAATTATCTTAGATGAAGAAAACAAAGATAAAAAAATCGGTGATGAAATTTTACAACCACTACCTTCGTTTGACTTTGGAAGAATAGCTGCACAGACTGCAAAACAAGTTATTAGTTTTAATGTAAGAGAAGCAGAACGCGAAAGACAGTATAATGATTTTATAGATAAAAAAGATACAATCTTAAGTGGTATTGTTAAGCGTCTTGAATTTGGAAATATAATTGTTGATTTAAGTAGAGCGGAAGCAATAATTCAAAAAAATGAAATGATTCCAAGAGAAAATATTAAAGCAGGTGATAGAATTAAAGCCTATTGTTATGATGTAAGAAGAGAAGCTAGAGGACAACAAATATTTTTATCAAGAGCACATCCAAAATTTATGGAAGGACTATTTGTTCAAGAAGTACCAGAAATTTATGATGGTTTAATTGAAATTAAATCGTCTGCAAGAGACCCAGGAAGCAGAGCAAAAATTTGTGTTAAAGCAGTTGATACTTCATTAGATCCAGTAGGAGCTTGTGTGGGAATGAGAGGATCAAGAGTTCAAGCAGTAGTTAACGAACTTCAAGGGGAAAAAATTGATATTGTTAATTGGTCTGAAGATCCGGCAATAATCGTTTCAAACGCATTATCACCAGCAGAAGTTCAAAGAGTAAATGTTGATAGTGTTGCAAAAAAACTAGATGTAATTTTAACTGAAGAAAACTTAAGTAAAGCAATTGGCCGTAGAGGACAAAATGTTAGACTAGCTACAAAATTATTAAATTATGAAATTAATATAATGACTGACGCTGAAGATTCAGAAAGAAGACAGTTAGAATTTAAAGAAAAAACAGAAAATTTTGTGAAAAATTTGGAATTAGATGAAACCTTGGGACAATTGCTTGTAGCTGAAGGTTTTTCTTCAATTTCAGATATTAAAGACAGTACACCAGAAAACTTAATGAAAATTGAAGGTATAGAAGAAGATACAGCTAAAGCTTTGATAGAAAGAGCAAAAGATTTTTATAAAAAAGATCAGGAAGACATTACCAAAAGAATTAAAGATTTGGGACTGCAAGATGATCTTATAAATCACAAAGGGTTAACACCCGGCATGCTAGTTACGCTAGGAGAAAAAAAAATTTTAAAACTAGAAGACTTTGCAGATCTAGCTTCTGACGAGCTAACAGGTGATTATGATATTGTAAAAGGAGAAAGAATTAAAATTCAAGGATATCTTGAGGATTTTGCTTTATCAAAAACTGAAGCAGATGAATTGATCATGTCTGCAAGAAATATAATTTATAAAGATTGAGTAATGAAATATGGACAACAAAAAAACAAAATTAACACTTTCTGGTATAGCCAAGAAATCAATAGAGAATATAGAGTTAGCAAAAACTCAAAGTAAAAACTCAGTTGTAATTGAAAAAAAAACTAGCAAATTTGCTCCTAGAGGCAATTTTAGTAGACCCAATAGTGTGAGATCAAAACCAGCAGCAAGTCCCACAGGAAGTTTTGTTCCAAGAACTACAACATCCAAACCACCTTCTCCAATTACCAATGATTATGAGAAACGTAAATTAGCTGAACAAAGAGCCACTAGAAGGCTTAAAGGTGAGTCTGGAGACAAAGGAAAACCTGATATAAAAAAAAGAGAATTAAAATTAACAGTATCGAGAGCCTTGAGTGATGAGATTGAAGCAAGATCGAGAAGTATGGCCTCACTTAAAAGAGCAAAGCTAAAAGAAAATAGAGAACTTACTAAAGAAGAAATTCAAGAAAACTTAAAACCAATAAAAAGAGATATAAATATTCCTGAAGCAATTACAGTAAGAGAATTAGCCAACAGAATGGCCGAACAATCAGGCAATGTTATAAAGCATTTATTTGGAATGGGTGTGACAGTTACTATTAATCAAACACTAGCAGCTGATACTGCTGAGTATTTAGTAAAAGAATTTGGTCATAATCCAATAAGGGAGACAAAAGCTGAAGAAATTATTCAAAAAATAAAAGAGTCTAGATCTGAAAATCTAAAAAATAGACCTCCAATAGTGACTGTAATGGGACACGTTGATCATGGCAAAACCTCAGTATTAGATGTATTAAGAAATGCAAATGTTGTACTAAGTGAATTTGGTGGAATTACACAACATATTGGTGCTTATCAAATAGAACATAAAAAAAATAAAATAACGTTCATAGATACTCCTGGCCACGCAGCATTCACAGAAATGAGAGCTAGAGGATCAAAACTAACAGATGTTGTAGTTCTGGTTGTTGCAGCAGATGATGGTGTTAAACCTCAAACAATTGAATCTATAAAACATGCCAAAGCTGCAAATGTGCCAATTGTGGTTGCAATAAATAAATGTGATTTACCTGAAGCAGACCCACAAAAGATTAAAAATCAACTTTTAGAATATGAACTTATTGCAGAAGATTTATCTGGTGACACTTTAATGGTTGAGATCTCAGCAAAAACAAATAAGAATTTAGATAAATTAGTTGAGGCAGTTGTATTACAAGCTGAAATTTTAGATTTAAAAACTGATTTTGAATCAAAGGCAACAGGAATTGTTTTAGAATCAAAAATTGACATTGGTAGAGGTGCCGTAGCAACCGTTGTAGTAACCTCAGGAACAATTAAAAAAAGTGATTTTTTTGTAAGTGGGTTGAAGTGGGGCAAAGTAAGAGCCTTAATTAATGACAAGGGAAAAAGTATTAATGAAGCACCACCATCAACACCTGTTGAAATTTTAGGAATTAATGGAGCTGCAAAATCTGGTGATGATTTTATTGTTCTAGATACTGAAAAAGAAGCCAAAACATTAAGTGAAAATAGAGCTGACGAAACTAAAACTGGAGGAAGTCCCTTAACTTTTGCAACTCAAGATTCTGCTTTTGCAGATAAAGCTGCTGCAGAATTGAATATTATTATAAAATCAGATGTACATGGATCTGCCGAAGCCATTAAAAGTGCCATTAATCAAATCACACATGCAGAAGTTAAACCCAAAATTATTTTATCAGATATTGGAATGGTAACAGAAACTGATGTGACTTTAGCAAAGGCGTCTAATGCTACTTTAATTGCATTTAATGTCAAACCAAGTAAAGAAGCAAAAAAGTTAGCAGAGAACGAAAAAATTAAAATTTCTTCATATAATATTATTTATGAAGTTCTAGATTATATTAAATTGAAAATGTCAGGTCTTCTCGCCCCAGATATTCAAGAAACCATAAATGGTACTGCTCAAATTCTAGAAATTTTTAAAGTTTCAGGAACAGGGAAGGTTGCGGGCTCTAAAGTAACAGAAGGAGAAATTGCTAGTGGAACCAATGCTAGAGTAATTAGAGATGGCGCAATCATCTATACTGGAAAAATAAGCACAATTTTTAGAGAAAAAGATCAGGCAAAACAGGTTAGTAATGGCCAAGAATGCGGAATTACACTTAAAGATTTCGTCGATTTTCAAAAAAACGATACAATAGAAGCCTATAGTTCAACTTCTACTGAGAGAATGGTATAAGTATGGTTGATAAAACAGGAAAACCGGTATCACAAAGACAATTACGCGTTGGAGAGATGATTAAGCAATCTTTAGGTATGATTTTTGCAAGAAATGAAGCTAAAGTGCCGAATTTAGAAACTAACACTATTACAGTTACAGAAGTAAAAATGAGTCAAGACCTTAAAATTGCTAAAGCTTACGTGTTGCCTTTAGGAGGGAAAGATACAGAAAAAGTTATTAAAAAATTAAAAGAATATTCTTTTTTAATAAGAAAAGTTTTATCTAAAAAAGTAATTATGAAATATATACCAAAGATACTTTTTGCTAAAGATGACTCCTTTGAATACGCAGAAAAAATAGAAAACTTAATAAAACAAACAAACAAATAGGAAAATAAACAGTATGACGAATAAAGCAGCAGAATTAAAAATGCATGAGAAGGACACTGGTTCTTCAGAGGTACAAATTGCATTATTAACAGTTAAAATTGAAACTCTTTCAGCACATATTAAGCAATTCAAAAAAGATAAACACTCTTCGGTTGGATTGTTAAGAGCAGTAAATAGAAGAAAAAAATTGTTAGAATATTTAAAGAAAAATAAATTCGA
>Ga0307986_10000198_pt1 | contig 44991 bp, 43 predicted proteins | sample EllFjometageno82_FD_203170 | JGI IMG/M metagenome (GOLD analysis project Ga0307986, IMG submission 203170) | Marine microbial communities from Ellis Fjord, Antarctic Ocean - #82 | ecosystem: Environmental > Aquatic > Marine > Unclassified | place: Southern Ocean | collected 2014-10-09 | reverse complement strand
CAGGAATTTTACCACCTGCATAATATTTTTCTTGGTAATTTACAGATAGCGGAAAATAATCCATATCTGGATTTACTCTTTTTGCTCCTACTACTGTTGCTAAAATAACTGTTTCACCACATGAAGCGATGATTGCTCCATCAGCTTGTCTTGCTACTTTACCTGTCTCTAAACTTATTTTCTTTCCTGCTACTTCAATTTCCTTCTTATATACTTTGAACATTTATTTTCCGTTTCCTTCTATCTATTTTCTTAAATTTAATTGTGTTAATACATTTTTGTAAGAATCGAATTTATTTTTCTTTAAATATTCTAACAATTTTTTTCTTCTATTTACTGCTCTTAACAATCCAACCGAAGAGTGTTTATCTTTTTTGAATTGCTTAATGTGTGCTGAAAGAGTTTCAATTTTTCCTGTTAATAATGCGATTTGTACTTCTGAAGACCCAGTGTCTTTCTCGTGCATTTTTAATTCTTCTGCTTTATTCGTCATACTATTTATTTTCCTATTTGTTTGTTTGTTTTATTAAGTTTTCTATTTTTTCTGCGTATTCGAAAGAGTCGTCTTTAGCAAAAAGTATCTTTGGTATGTATTTCATAAATACTTTTTTAGATAAAACTTTTCTAATTAAAAAAGAATATTCTCTTAATTTTTTAATAACTTTCACTGTATCCTTCCCTCCTAGAGGCAATACATACGCTTTTGCAATTTTAAGGTCTTGACTCATTTTTACTTCTGTAACTGTAACAGTGTTAGTTTCTAAATTCGGCACTTTAGCTTCATTTCTGGCAAAAATCATACCTAAAGATTGTTTAATCATCTCTCCAACTCGTAATTGTCTCTGTGATACAGGTTTTCCTGTTTTATCAACCATTATACCATTCTCTCAGTAGTAGTCGTGCTGTAAGCTTCTATTATATCACTTTTTTGAAAATCAACAAAATCTTTAAGTGTTATTCCACATTCTTGCCCGTTACTGACTTGTTTAGCTTGATCTTTTTCTCTGAAAATTGTGCTAATTTTTCCTGTGTATATTATTGCTCCATCTCTAATTAATCTGGCATTCGCACCACTAGTAATTTCTCCCTCTGTTACTTTCGAACCCGCAACTTTACCTGTTCCTGAAACTTTAAAAATTTCTAAAATTTGAGCTGTACCATTAATTGTTTCTTTAATATCTGGAGCAAGCAGTCCTGACATTCTTAATTTGATATAATCTAAAACTTCGTAAATAATATTATATGAATTAATCTTGATTTTTTCAATCTCTGCTAATTTTTTTGCTTCCTTGCTTGGTTTAACATTAAATGCAATTAACGTAGCATTGGATGCTTTTGCTAGAGTCACATCTGTTTCTGTTACCATTCCAATATCTGAAAGAATAATTTTAGGTTTAACTTCATCGTGTGTAATTTGATTTATAGCACTTTTGATTGCTTCTGCAGACCCATGTACGTCTGATTTTATAATAATGTTTAATTCTGCAGCAGATTTATCTGCAAAAGCAGAATCTTGAGTTGCAAGGGTTAATGGACTACCTCCAGTTTTAGTTTCATCAGCTCTATTCTCACTTAATATTTTGGCCTCTTTTTCAGAATCTAAAACAATGAAATCATCCCCAGATTTAGCTGCTCCATTAATTCCTAAAATTTCAACAGGTGTTGATGGTGGTGCTTCATTAATATTTTTTCCTTTATCATTAATTAATGCTCTTACCTTCCCCCATTTTAATCCACTAACAAAAAAATCACCTTTTTTAATTGTTCCTGAGGTCACTACAACAGTTGCTACAGCTCCTCTACCTACATCAATTTTTGATTCTAAAACAATCCCTGTCGCTTTAGATTCAAAGTCAGTTTTAAGGTCTAAAATTTCAGCTTGTAATACAACGGCTTCTACCAATTTATCTAAATTTTTTTTTGTTTTTGCAGATATCTCAACCATCAAAGTATCTCCCGATAAATCCTCTGCAATTAGCTCATATTCTAAAAGTTGGTTTTTTATTTTTTGTGGATCTGCCTCTGGTAAATCACATTTATTTATTGCAACAACTATTGGTACATTTGCAGCTTTTGCATGCTTTATAGATTCAATTGTTTGAGGTTTAACACCATCATCTGCCGCAACAACTAATACTACAACATCTGTTAATTTTGACCCTCTGGCTCTCATCTCAGTAAATGCTGCGTGACCAGGTGTATCTATAAAAGTTATTTTATTTGATTCATGCTCTATCTGATAAGCACCAATGTGCTGTGTAATTCCACCAAATTCCCCTAGTACAACATTTGCACTTCTTAAAACATCTAATACTGAAGTTTTTCCGTGATCAACATGACCCATTACTGTTACAATTGGAGGTCTATTTTTTAGGTTTGCAGATCTAGATTCTTTAATCTTTTTAATAATTTCTTCCGCTTTTGTTTCTCTTATAGGATTATGGCCAAATTCTTTTACCAAATATTCAGCAGTATCTGCTGCTAGTGTTTGATTGATGGTTACCGTTACTCCCATTCCAAATAAATGTTTTATAACATTGTTAGATTGCTCAGCCATTCTATTAGATAATTCTCTGACTGTAATTGCTTCTGGGATATTTATATCTCTTCTTATTGGTTTTAAACTTTCTTGAATTTCTTCTTTGGTAAGTTCTCTGTTTTCTTTTAACTTAGCTCTTTTAAGTGAAGCCATACTTCTTGATCTTGCTTCAATCTCATCACTTAAAGCTCTTGAAACTGTTAATTTCAATTCTCTTTTTTTTGTATCTGGTTTTCCCGATTCACCTTTGAGTCTTCTTGTGGCCCTTTGTTCTGCCAATTTACGTCTTTCACGATCGTTGGTAATTGGCGATGACGGTTTTGGTTTGGGTTCAGTAGTAGTTCTTTGATTTAAGGTTCCCACAGTACTTACTGTTGGCTTAGATCTTACACTGGCAGGTCTACTAAAGTTACCTCTTGGAGCAAATTTGCTTGTTTTTTTTTCGATTACAACTGAATTTTTACTTTGAGTTTTAGCTAACTCTATATTGTCCATCGATTTCTTGGCGATGCCAGAAAGTGTTAATTTTGTTTTTTTGTTTTCCATATTTCATTACTCAATCTTTATAAATAATATTTCTTGCAGACATAATCAGCTCATCAGCCTCTGTCTTTGAAAGAGCAAAATCCTCTAAGTAGCCTTGGATTTTAATTCTTTCACCTTTTACAACATCGTAACCACCCGTTAATTCGTCAGACGCAAGATCTGCAAAATCCTCTAGTTTCAAAATTTTTTTTTCTCCTAACGTAACCAGCATACCTGGTGTTAATCCCTTATGATTTATAAGGTCATCTTGAAGCCCTAAATGTTTAATTCTTTTTGTAATATCTTCTTGATCCTTTTGATAAAATTCTTTTGCTCTCTCTATCAGGGCTTTAGCTGTGTCCTCTTCTATTCCCTCGATCTTCATTAAGCTTTCGGGAGTAGTATCTTTAATATCTGAGATTGAAGAAAAACCCTCAGCTACTAATAATTGTCCTAACGTTTCGTCTAGTTCTAAATTTTTTACAAAATTTTCTGTTTTTTCTTTAAACTCTAGTTGTCTTCTCTCAGAGTCTTCTGCGTCAGTCATTATATTAATCTCATAATTTAATAACTTCGTAGCCAGTCTTACATTTTGACCCCTACGGCCAATTGCTTTACTTAAATTTTCTTCAGTTAAAATTACATCTAGTTTCTTTGCAGCACTGTCGACGTTAACCCTTTGCACTTCAGCTGGTGACAATGCATTTGAAACTACTATAGCTGGGTCTTCAGACCAATTAACTATATCAATTTTTTCCCCTTGTAGTTCATTAACAACAGCTTGAACTCTTGATCCTCTCATTCCCACACAAGCACCTACTGGATCTAATGAAGTATCAACTGCTTTAACACAAATTTTTGCTCTGCTTCCAGGATCTCTAGCTGATGATTTAATTTCAATTAATCCATCATAAATTTCTGGAACTTCTTGAACAAAAAGTTTTTCCATGAATTTAGTATGCGCTCTTGATAAAAATATTTGCTGTCCTCTTGTTTCTCTACGTACATCATAACAATATGCCTTAATTCTATCTCCTGCTTTAATATTCTCTCTAGGAATCATTTCATTTTTTTGAATTATTGCTTCCGCTCGACCTAAATCAATTATCACATTTCCAAATTCTAAACGTTTAACAATACCACTTAAAATTGAGTCTTTTTTATCTATAAAATCATTATATTGTCTTTCACGTTCAGCTTCTCTTACATTAAAACTAATAACTTGTTTTGCTGTTTGTGCCGCGATTCTACCAAAATCAAAAGAGGGTAGAGGCTGTAAAATTTCATCACCAATATTCTTAGTTTTGTTTTCTTCGTTTAGGATAATTGCATCCTGGAGATTGATTTCTGTATTTGTGTTTTCAGGGTTTTCCGCAACTATTAATACTCTAAAAATTCCGATGTCACCACTTTCTCTATCAATTAAAACTTTAATTTCATTATCCTGACCAAATTTTGATTTAGCTGCTTTTGCAATTCCAGTCTCCATAGAATCAATAATTAATTCTTTATCTATAGATTTTTCTAAAGCAACAGCTTCTGCTATTCTTAATAACTCCAGTTTGTCAGATCTTCGATTTAACATAATTTTATTTGCTCCAAAAAAAAATGGGCTCCAGCCCATTCTGTTATTTCAATAATGTACAGGCAATATATAAAGAATTTTTTTTAATTCAATAGTACTATTTAGAAAAAATACCCTTTTTATCGGTTTTTTCCCAAGAAAATGAACCATCTGCCTCTGGTATTCTTCCAAAGTGACCATAAGCAGCTGTTTTTTCATAAATAGGTTTATTTAGATTCATCATCTCTCTAATTCCTCTGGGGCTTAAATCGAAGTTTTGTATAATTTTTTCTAAAACAAATTTATTTTTTTCTAAATCATTATCAAATAAATCTACATAGATGGATAGGGGTTTTGAAACACCGATGGCATATGCTAGTTGGATTAAACATTTGTCTGCAATATTTGATGCAACTATATTTTTTGCAATATATCTTGCTGCATAAGCTGCTGATCTATCTACTTTAGTTGGATCCTTACCTGAAAAAGCTCCACCACCATGAGGTGCTGCTCCACCATAAGTATCAACAATAATTTTTCTACCTGTTAAACCACAATCTCCATCTGGTCCTCCTATTACAAAGTTTCCAGTTGGGTTTACATAAAATTCTTTTTCATCAAAATCTTTTAAAAATTTTTCAGGAATTGAATTTAGCATGTATGGTGTTAATAATTCTCTTACCTTTTTTTGATCTATGTCTGCAGAGTGTTGAGTGGAAATAACAACTGATTTAACTTTAGTTGGCTGTCCATCAATGTATTCAAAGGTAACTTGGCTTTTTGAGTCCGGCTCTATATTGCTTAATTTTCCAGACTTTCTATCTTCTGCCATAGCTCTTAAAATTTTATGTGAATAATGAATAGGTGCGGGCATTAATTCCTCTGTTTCATTGCAGGCATATCCAAACATTATTCCTTGATCTCCAGCTCCCTCATCTTTATTACCTTTTGAGTCTACACCCATAGCTATATCTGTAGATTGTGAATGAAGGTGACTTTCTATTTTAGTAGCCTCTCTCCATGTAAAACCATCTTGGTCATAACCAATGTCTTTAATACAATCTCTAACTTTTTGAATAAGATCACCTTCTTTAATCTCAGGACCTCTCACTTCTCCAGCAAGAACTACCTTGTTTGTTGTGGTTAGTGTTTCACATGCGACTCTAGAAAAGGGATCGGCAGCAAGATAGCTATCTACTACCATATCTGAAATTCGATCTGATACTTTATCTGGATGACCTTCAGAAACAGACTCACTGGTGAATAAAAAGTTTTTTAAATTATTCATGTTTTAGTCTATTAAATGAAAAAATTAAAAAAATATATACTAAAATTAAAATTAAAAAGGTTTTATTCCCATATAACATAAAAGGTGTAGATTTAACTAATTTAGTATCAGAAAGTTCCACATATCCCGTTGACTCAAATTTCACTTTTTTTTCAACAATTCCTATAGGATTGATGATACCAGAAATTCCATTGTTTGTAGATCTAATAATATATTTACCACTTTCTATAGATCTAAATATGCTGTGTGAAAAGTGCTGCTTAGGCCCTATAGAATTTCCAAACCAACCATCTTCTGAAATGTTAATTATATAATCAAAATTATAATCTCTAGATAATTTACCTGAATAAATTATTTCGTAGCAAATTAATGGCAGTATATTTAAATCAATTTTACTATTTTTTATATTAAGTGGAGACCTAGTTTCCCCACTTGAGAATGATTGATAGTTATTAGTTAGTGTTTTAAGGCCTATTAAGCTAAGAATGCTTTCAAAGGGTATGAACTCTCCAAATGGTACTAGTTTAACCTTATTGTATTTTGCAATCAGATTTAACTTATTATCAAAAATAGCCATTGTATTAAAAAATAAATTTTCGTCATTTTTTGTTTCTATGCTACTTAAGCCCATAATAATTAAGTCATGCTCTCCAAAGTTATTTAGGAATAAATTTTTATAAATGACCATATCTTTCAAGTAGGTGTTCGTAATAATTCCCTCAGGCCATAAAAAGATAGTGGGTTCTATTTTTGTTGAATCACTTAATTCTATAAGCTCATTAATTATTTTTAGTTCATCCTGTTTTGAATAGAATCTATCTAGACTTATATTTGGCGATATTACTTTGATTGTGTAAGGATTTTTTATACTTTTTAAAGAATTAAACTTATCATTTTTTATTTTACCGAATGTTAAAAAGCAAACAGAAACTAGAAGAAAGAATAAACAAACCATGATTTCTGTTCTGGATTTTCTCAAAATAAATAAGGCTGGAACGGTGAATAACGAGATACAAATTAAATTAAAAGAATAAGTTCCAATAATAGAAAGAATTTGAATAAAATAAATATTGTTTGAAAAACTAAATGAGATTAAATTCCAAGGAAAGCCTGTAAGTATTGATCCTCTAACAAATTCAATTATGCCAAATAAAATTGAAAAAATAAAAAAAGAACTAATTACATTTTTTGAATAAAAAATTGAAAATAAATATGTCATTAAACCATAAAATATAGCTAAAAAAGCTGGTAATAAAATTATAGTAAATGGAATTAAAAACCTAAAGCTCTGATCAAATGTTAATGAAATTGCTATCCAGTATAAGCTAAATAAAAAGTATCCAAATCCAAAATACCAACCATATTTAAAAAGTGATTTATTACTAGTTAGTTCATTTTTTTTATTGAAAATGAAAATAAAAAATAAAGGAAAAGTAATAAAATTAATTATAAAATAATTATATGGTGCTAAGCTATAAGAGCTAATTGCCCCTAAAAATATAATATAAAGAGAATTTAAAAAATTTTTTTTAAACAAGTTTGACAATTTTTTTTTCAATAATTTTATAAATTTTATCTTCTTCAATTAGCATATCTTTAAAATCTTTTAATTTGATGTGGTCATAACCTAATAAGTGAAGGAAACCGTGAATAAAAATTTTAGTTACTTTTCTTTTAAACTCTAGAGTACTTAATGCTTTTGGTTTATTTATAAACTCATAACTAACAATAATGTCTCCAATATAAGGTGTTTTTTTTATATCAATTTTTTTTTCAGAAGGAAAAGATAAAATATCTGTTGATTTATTTTTATTTCTAAATTTTTTATTTAATTTTTTAATATTTTTATTGTTCGAGAGTAATATTGTTAAACTGGCTTTTTTTTTGATAAATTTGTATTTTTTAGGAAAACCTTGCACCAAAGACTTAAAAAAAACATGTGGTTCTTTAATTTTGTTACTCCAAAGATTGCTATCAGAAACTACATCAATACTAATCATTTTCTTTTTCTGAGTACGCTTTTACAATCTTTGAGACCAGGGGATGTCTAACTACATCGGAATGATCGAAGTCTACAACGGAGATTTCACTTAAGTGCCCTAGTAATTTTTTAGAACTATTTAATCCAGACATACTCTTGTGAGGTAAATCAATTTGCGATGGATCACCATTTATAACAATTTTTGAATTTTCTCCAATACGTGTTAGAAACATTTTAATCTGTGTGTCTGTTGCATTTTGTGCCTCATCTAAAATTGCAAAAGAATTTTTTAAAGTCCTGCCTCTCATAAATGCCAAAGGTGCTATTTCGATGTCGCCAACTTCAATCATTCTTTGAATTTTTTCAAAGTCAAAAAGATCATATAAAGAATCATATAAAGGCCTTAGATAAGGGTCTACTTTTTCCTTCATATCTCCTGGTAAAAAACCTAGTCTTTCACCAGCTTCCACTGCTGGTCTTGATAAGATAATTCTTTCTATTTTTTTATCAAGTAACAAGGTTAGGCCAACAGCAACAGCTAAAAATGTTTTGCCTGTTCCTGCGGGGCCTGCTGATATAACGATATCACTTTGTCTTAATGCTCTAACATATTCCTTTTGTTTTTCTGATCTTGGAATAACTGATTTTTTTGGGGTTTTAATTATGTCAGAAACATTGATATTTTTTACTTTTTCTTCAATCATAAATTTATCTACAGAAGAGATTATATCTTTTTTTTCTATACTACCATTATTTATAAACTGGTTGGCTAAAAATTGAATAGCATTTTTTGCAATTTCGTTTTGTTCTGGCGTTGATTTTATTAAAATAGAATTACCTCTAGAATACAGACTTGTGTTGGTAATTTTTTCTAGTTCTTTTAAATTTTCATTAAATTCACCAACTACTCCCATTAGCAAATCATTATCTTGAAATATAACACTCAATGAATTATTTTCGGAATAAACAAATTTTAAAGTAGAATTAATTTTTTTTGAATTTATGTTGTTCAAATTTTAAGCCACCTTCTGTTTGTAGCTTTCCTTTAATTCTCCGAACAAACTGTTTTGATTACTACTGGTTATTTCAACCTGTACAATTTTTCCTATATTCTCTAGGCCACCATCAAAAATTACTGAAGTCATATATTCTGTTCTCCCAAATAATTTAATTCCATCTTTCATTCTATTTTCAACCAAAACTTTAACCATCTTACCCTCTAGAGATTTATTTTTTTCTATTTGGTTTTTGAATAATCTTTTTTGAATTATCTCTAATCTTTCTTTAGATTTTTTTTTATCAACTAAATTAAGCTCCGCTGCTATAGTGCCTGGTCTTGGGCTAAAAATAAATGAATATGAGTTGGTAAACTTTACTCTTTCAATCAATTCCAGTGTGTTTTTAAAATCATCATCATTTTCTTCTGGATATCCAATAATAAAATCACTCGAAAACTCTATATTGGGGTTAATTTTTTTTAATTTTTTGTAAATTTTTAAGTATTCTTCAATAGTATGTTTTCTATTCATTAATTTTAAAATCTTATTAGACCCACTCTGTACTGGGAGATGTACTAGAGGCATCAACTTAGTTGATTTTTTATATACATTTATTAAATCATCTGTCATGTCTTTAGGATGAGATGTTGTATACCTAACTCTCTCCAGTTCATTAAAATTTTCTAGCGCTAGTAATAAATCAGATAATCTAAATTCCTTATTTCCATCTTTAAAACTATATGCGTTAACATTTTGTCCCAGAAGAATAATTTCTTTAGCACCACCGTGAACTATCTCTTTAGCTTCATTAATGATTTGATCAAATGGCCGAGAATATTCGGGTCCACGTGTGTATGGCACAACACAAAAATGACAAAATTTATCACACCCTTCTTGGATCGTTAAAAAGGAGGATATTTTGCTATCTTTATTTTTGATTTTACTTAAATAATTAAATTTTGAAATAGTATCAAACTCTGTCTCTTCCTCTTTTTTCTTACTATTTGTATGCTTTAGTATGGCATCATTAATCTTATGGTATGACTGTGGCCCAATCACTATATCAATGTAGGGCTCCCGCTTTAGCATCTCTTGATTTTCTGCTTGAGCAACACACCCAGCTACAACTATAATTGGTTTTTTTTTAGATCTAAAAATTTTTTTCACTCTCCCAATTTCATGGTAAACTTTTTCTTTTGCTTTATCTCTTATGTGACATGTATTTAAAAGATAACAATTTGCATCCTCATACTTGTCTGTTTTTTCAAAACCTATTTTTTTTACCGTATCAAATATGCGATTTGAATCGTATTCATTCATTTGACATCCAAAGGTTTTAATAAATATTTTTTTTGACATAAAATTAAGGTTTTTTTTTAACCCCATATAATTCTAATTTATGATCTACTAATCGATAACCATATTTGTCTGCAATTTTTTCTTGTAATTTTTCAATTTCTTCATCAACAAACTCTATAATTTCTCCAGACTTAACGTCTATTAAATGGTCATGATGACCTTCATTTAACTCCTCATATCTGGCCTTACCTCCTTTAAACTCATGCTTTGCTAAAATTCCTGATTCTTCAAATAATTTTACTGTTCTATAGACAGTTGCAATACTAATTTTTGAGTCAATTTTTGAAACTCTATTATAAAGTTCGTCTACATCAGGGTGATCATTTGACTCTGACATAATTTTAGCAATAATTTTTCTTTGATCGGTTAGTTTAACTCCCTTTGCTAAACATTTTTGTTCAATATTTTCTGACATAGTTAATTTTAACTTAAATAAATAGGATTAATCAAATTCTTTTTAATCTTATATTTTTCACACAACTGTGGCACATCTGCGTATTTAATAGCCCTAGATTCCTTAAAATCATCAAAACTAAAGCAATAATAATCAATTTTTTTTGTCAATAATAAAGCTTTAACCGTTGATAGTGAATTTCTAATGCCTGCAAAACTACCTGGGCCTCTATTAACATAAATAACCTCTATGTCGTCTAGTGAACTTTTATTATTCTTCAAAAATTCATTAATTAAGATCATCAATTTTTCAAAATTAATTTTACTATTTTCATGACTACAAGTATAAATATTTTCATTAACAATGAACGTAAAAAAAATTTTATCTCTTGCAGCATCTATTATTAATTTGTTCATTATAATATTATTATTTACCCATAACTCTAAAGCAGAAGAACAAAATATCAAATCTTATTCTGACGATAAGGGTATTCTTCCACTTATGTATCATAGGTTTAATGAAAGTAAGTATCCCTCGACTAATATCCAAATGGATGTTTTTAAACAACAAATTGAATTAATTAAAAATTTAAAATACCAATTTTATGACCCTAAAAATTTAGAGAAAAATTTTCATATTTCAAAAGCAGAAAAAAAAATACTTATTACTATTGATGATGCATTTTCTTCATTTTACGAAATTGCATGGCCTTATTTAAAAAAAGAGAAAATTCCATTTATTCTTTTTGTTTCAACGGAGGCTGTTGGAAAAAATGGATATATGACTTGGGAGCAAATAAAAGAATTAGAGAGGGAAAAAATTGCGTATATTGGTAATCATTCTCACACACATGAGTATTTGGTGGATCTTGAAAATGATAATTTTATAGAAGATATTAATACTGCGAGCACAATTCTTATTAAGAACCTGGGATATAATCCTATTTTTTTTTCTTATCCATTTGGTGAATACAGTAGCCTTATCAAAAAGCACATAGCAAAAAATTTTAAATTTTCTTTTGGCCAACATTCTGGTGTAATGGATGTTAATAAAGATCGACATGAACTACCTAGATTTCCTATTAATGAAAAATATGGAGATTTAAAGAGATTTGAATTTTTAATCAACCTTCAACCGTTACAATATAAAACTTTATATCCAAAAGAAAAATATATAACTAAGAACAATCCACCTAAATTTTCTGTAGAATTTTTCCCTGAACAAAAAAATTTGAATATTATAAATTGCTTTTCAGATGAAGGTAATCAATGGGAAAAGTCTAATATCAATTTTGATAAAAATATACTAACTATAAATTTTAGAGAAAAGTTTTTATTTCGAAGAGGTAGAGTCAACTGTTCTTTAAATGATAATGGAATATGGAGGTGGTTTGGTGTTCAATTCTCAGTTAAACAAAACTAAATTAAACTTTCTAGATCAATGCTCGCAGGTAGTAATTTAGCATCATCAAAATCATCTAATTTATTTTGTCTTATTATCTGCTGCAAAATTTTAACATACACTTTTCCAGTTTCCGCATACTTATCCAGGTAATTTGAAAGGAATATACTATCTAATTTTTTATTTTTATCTCTTAGTTTTGCTCTAGCGCTCCTAAAACCTTTGTAAGTAGAGTGTGTATTTAAATTTCTTTGATATGCTTTTACAGATGCTTGCAGTACTTTGAACTTCATAACTTTATGTGTGCTATCAGTATCTGCTCCGGCTGGTTTAATTCCCTCACCAGACCATGTCCATTGTCCAAATAATGCATTTCCTTCTTGTGCGAATCTTGAAGTGCCCCATCCAGTTTCTTTTGCAGCTTGTGCTATAGCCATTGATACTGGTATCTCATCCATTCTAATCTTTAATGTAGATAGGTCTTTATTTACCACACCATATTGTTTAAATTTTGATTTTAACCAATTATTTTCTGCAGATGTATTTTGGTTTTTATTTAATATACTAAAAAGTTTATTTCGATCTGACTTGATATAGTTATTTTCTTTAATCACTAATGGTAAAATAATTTGAATAAATAGGTCTTTTCTTTTTTTCGTATTTTCTATTTGCTTTATTTCTTCAGGTAGCAATGTGAGCGATATTGGTTTGACTAATTTATTTTTTCTTACATCTCTCAAATTATAATTGGTCGATTTGAATAATTCTTGAATTGTAGAGGCACTCAACCTTACTGTATCCGTTGGTTGCTCATCAAACTGAAAAACATCATCAAATAAAAAATTTTTGTCTAATTCATTGTCTGTTTTGAAATCTTGATTATCTGTGAATTTTTTCAAATTTGTTTTTGACTCATTTTCAAATTCTTTAGAAAAAGTCACATTTTGTTTTGTCAGGTCAATAATTAACGGAGTAATAAAGAAAATTGATATAATTATTGTACTTGTTAATAGAGTTCGCGGTAAACTACCAAAGCTGCTTTTTTCTTTTTTACTTTTTTTTTTACTTATTACAAAGCCTTTTTTGTGTAGAAATTTTTTAATTTCTAAAATCGTAAATTTGTTTTTCATCATAATTATACTGCAATAACCTCTTTTACTTCAGGCAAGTAATGACATAAGAGATTTTGAACACCCTGCTTAAGAGTCATGGTTGAGCTTGGGCAACCTGAGCAACTACCTTGTAATTCTACTTTAACAATTCCATCTTTAAATTCTCTAAATTTAATATCACCCCCATCTTTTGCAACAGCGGGTCTAATTTTTGTTTCCAAAATACTTATGATTTTCCTCTCAATATCACTATGTTCCTCTTTTTTTTCTTCAGTTAATCCATTTGTAATAACAAATTCTTTTCCTGTTAAATAAAAGTCATTAATCAATGATATGGCTATATGCTTAATATCTTCCCAATTTATTTCTTCTTTTTTATTGATTGATAAAAAGTCTGCTCCCAAAAATACTCCCACTACACCATTTATAGCTAGAAGATTTCTAACTAACTCGCTGTCTGTTTCTTCTTTTTTTGTTACTTCAAAAGAGCCATTATTAGATACCGACTTTCCCGGTAAAAATTTAAGGGAATTTGGATTTGGTGTTACTTCAGTTTGGATGAACATTGTTTTATATATAATGATAATTAATAAAATTAAAACTAATTAATATATTTAGTTAAAATCCTACTAATTCTTTAATTTCTTTGATTTTCTTTGAGGCAATTTTGTCTGCTTTTTCAGAACCCTTTAATAAAATTTCATCTAAATATTTTTCATCATTTAATAATTTCTTAATTTCTTTTGAAATTGGATCAATTTTTTCTATTAGGGTTTCTGATAATTTTTCTTTAAATACTGAAAATTGTTTTCCACTAAAGTCATTAATTACTTCTTCTAATTTTTGATTTCTTAAACTTGAATATATTCCTAGCAAATTTTCTACTTCTAATCTTTTGACTAAATCTTTTGTATTTGATGGCATAGGCATGGTGTCTGTCTTTGCTTTTTTTATCTTATTATATATTTCATCTTTCTCATCTTTAAGGTTAACTCTGCTTAAATCAGAGGGATCTGATTTACTCATCTTTTTTGTTCCATCCTTAAGACTCATTATCCTAGAAAATTGTTTTTGTATCAAGGGCTCTGGAGCTTTTAAAAAATTTGTTGCATTAAAATCATTATTAAATTTTTGGGCAATATCTCTACAAAGCTCTAAGTGTTGTTTTTGATCGTCACCCACAGGAACGTGTGTAGTATCATAAAGTAAAATATCTGCAGCCATTAAAACTGGATAAGAATAAAGACCTATACTAGCTTTTTCTTTATCTTTGCCAGCTTTTTCTTTAAATTGTGTCATTCTATTCAACCAACCAATTTTTGAAACACAGCTTAAAATCCAAGCTGCCTCTGAATGAGCTGGTACCATCGACTGATTAAAAATAATGTTATTACTAGGATCTATTCCACTTGCTACAAATGTAGCTACTGTCTCCCTTATATTTTTTTTTAATTCTTTTGGGTCTTGCTTCACAGTTATCGCATGAAGATCTACAACACAAAAAATACATTCATTTTCTTTATCATTTTGCAGTTCTACAAAATTTTTTATTGCTCCCAGATAGTTTCCTAAATGAAGGTTTCCTGTTGGCTGGACACCTGAAAAAATTTTTTTACTCATAATTAATACTTTAGATGAATATCACTAACTTTAAAAGCCTTGATAAGTAATGCTACCAAAATATAGAATATTAATCCTGATATGACAGCGCCTATAAGATATGCAGATTTAAAAGTTTCTTCATATATTAACTTCTCATTTAAGAAATTTATTAAGAAATTAAAAAATATTCCCATCATTGTCGAGGCTACTAAAATTTTTATAAATCTTTCTATAAAAGTTAGATTAAAGTTAAATATATTTTCTTTTTTTAATAAGATAAATAAAAGAATAGCATTTAACCAGGAAGATATTGTTGTTGCTATGGGTATGATTATAAAGCCAATTTCTTTAAAAAAAATAATACTAATAAAAATATTTATTAGAACTGAAGTTAAAGAAATATAAAACGGAATCTTGGTATTATGTCTTGCAAAAAAGAATGTTGAAAAAACTTTAATTAATGAAAACGCAGGTAACCCTATTCCAAAATAAAATAAGGCTTTTGCCGAATTTTTAATACTCTCCTCATCAAATGATCCATAACCAAATAAAGAAGATATAATTTCCTCTGAGGCAATCAATAAAGCTATTGCCGCTGGTATACTTAAAAATAAACTTAGCTCCAAGGCCTTGTTTTGTATTAGATCTATTTTATCTTCTTTATTATTTTGAATGTATTTAGAGAGCTGAGGAAGTATTACTGTTCCGATTGCAATTCCAGCAATTGCAAGATTTATTTGATAAACTCTATCTGCATAATAAAGGTAGGATACTGCACTAGCTTGAAAAGAAGCAATAATTGTTCCTACTAAAATGTTTATTTGGGTTACTCCAGAAGAAAAAATACTTGGCAATAGTTTTTTAAAAAAAGTTTTTATCTTTTGATCAATTTTAATATTAAATTTTAATTTAGGCAGAAAATATTTTTTTATAAAATAATATAAAAATATAAATTGCAACATCCCTGAGATCGTAACTGCATAAGATAGATAATATACCAGCTGATCATTTAAAATTGTTCCAAAAAATAATACTCCGATCAACAAAATGTTTAAAATAATTGGTGTTGCCGACGCGATAGCAAATTTGTTATGAGAATTTAAAATTGCTGAAAAGAAGGACGCTAAACTTATAAATAATAAAAAAGGGAAGGTAATCCTTGTTAATGTTATGGCTAGTTCCATTTTTTGTGGATCTCCCCCAAACCCTGGTGCGATCATAAATACAAATAATGGCATTAGTATTTCAATAATAATTACCAAAAAAAATAGTCCTATAATAAGCAGATTAAAAATACTGTTAGCAAAATTTTCTGACAATTTTTTTTTATTCAATAAAGATGAATAGCTAGGTACAAATGCAGCGTTGAATGTTCCCTCTGAAAACAATCTTCTAAATGTATTTGGAATTCTAAATGCAACAAAGAAAGCATCTGCTAAAGGTCCTGCGCCAAGAAATACTGCTATCAATATATCTCTTACGTAGCCTAGTAATCTACTTATTATTGTAAAAAAACTAAATGTGCCTGTTGACTTAATAAGGTTCATAAATCATATTAGCCATAAATTAACTCCATTTGTATATTTAATTACCATAGATGAAAAAAAATAAAATAGATCATTATACTGATAAAGAAGCTTTAGAATTTCATAGCCAAAACAAACCCGGGAAGATAGAGATTAACTCTTCCAAGCCGATGACTACGAAGAGAGACTTGGCCTTGGCTTATTCACCTGGTGTAGCAGTTCCAGTTAAAGCAATTTCTGAAAATCCTGAAGCAGCCTATGATTATACTTCAAAAGGAAATTTAGTTGCGGTTATAAGCAATGGATCTGCAATCTTAGGTATGGGTAATTTGGGAGCATTAGCCTCTAAACCAGTGATGGAGGGCAAAGCAATTTTGTTCAAAAGATTTGCAGATATAGATTCGATTGATTTAGAAATTGATTCAAGTGATGCTGATGAAATCATCAACAGTATTAAAAATTTTTCATGCAGTTTTGGAGGAATAAATTTAGAAGATATAGCTTCACCAGATTGTTTTATTATTGAAGAAAAATTAAAGGAACTTTTAGACATTCCGGTATTTCATGATGATCAACATGGTACAGCAATTATAACAACTGCAGCATTAATCAATGCGCTAGACATAAGTGGTAAATCTATAAAAGATGTTAAAATTGTTGTTAACGGGGCTGGTGCTTCTGCAATAGCTTGTACAAACTTATTTAAGAACAGCGGTGTGCCTAATGGAAATGTAACAATGGTAGATCGTAAAGGAGTAATTTACAGTGGGCGAACTGAAGGAATGGATCAATGGAAATCAGCCCATGCTATTGATACAAAAAACAGAACCTTGAAAGATGCTATTAATGGTGCTGATGTATTTTTAGGACTATCTGCTAAAGGAGCGTTAAAAAAAGAATTAGTAAAAACGATGGCAAAAAATCCAATAATTTTTGCTTGTGCCAATCCAGATCCAGAAATAACTCCTGAAGAAATAATAGAAGTTAGAGATGATGCCATTATTGCAACTGGAAGATCAGATTATCCCAACCAAGTAAATAATTTAATTGGTTTTCCATACATATTTAGAGGAGCTCTAGATGTTAGAGCAACTACAATTAATGAAGAAATGAAAGTTGCAGCTGCTAATGCAATTGCAAAATTAGCAAGAGAGGATGTTCCTGATGAAGTAGTCTCTGCAATGGGTGGTGATCGACCAAGATACGGAAAGGACTACATAATTCCATCTACTTTTGACCCAAGACTAATAAGTGTAATTCCTGCTGCTGTTGCAAAAGCTGCTATGGATAGTGGTGTTTCAAAAAAAGATATAAAAGATTTTGAGGTTTATAAAGATCAGCTTAAACAAAGACTTAATCCTTCTGTTACGATTATGCAGGGTATAAATTCTCATATTAAAAAAAATCAAAAAAAAATTGTTTTTGCAGATGGTGAGGATGAAAACACGCTTAAGGCTGCAATAGCTTTTAAAAATTCAAAATTAGGAATTCCAATTCTAGTTGGTAAAAAAGAAAATATTAAAGAAAGAATAAAAGAAATTGGATACAGTGAAAATTTCGACATTGAAATAATAAATTCTCAAGACACTGAAAAAAGAGAGAAATATGTAAATTATTTATTTAAAAAAATGCAGAGAGAGCAGGGTCTCTTAGAAAGAGATTGTGACAGGCTTGTAAGAAATGATCGTGTTATATGGGCTTCTTGTATGGTTGCCTGTGGAGATGCTGATGGTGCTGTTACTGGTAATACAAGAAGGTTTGGTGCATCTTTAGATAAAATTACCCAGGTAATTGATGCGCGGCCTGGGGAGATTATGTTTGGCTTAAACATGGTTGTTGCTAAAGGGAAAACTATTTTTGTTGGAGATACTAGTGTTAATGAATATCCCAGCTCGGAAGAACTTGCTGAGATTGCCATATCATCAGCCAGAGTAGTAAAGTTATTTGGTTTTGTTCCTAAGGTTGCTTTTGTTTCTCACTCAACTTTTGGTCAACCTCTTACTAGCAGGACTAAACATATCAAAAGAGCAGTTGAAATTTTAAAAAGTAAAAATGTTGATTTTGATTTTGATGGAGATATGCAACCAGATGTAGCGCTTAATGAAGAATACAAAGAGCTTTATCCTTTTTCGAGTATTGTTGGTAATGCAAATATCTTGATAATGCCAGGACAACATAGTGCTGCAATTTCATACAAGATGATGAAGAGTTTAGGCAATACAAGAGTTATTGGGCCCCTTCTGATTGGATTAGGACAACCAATTGAGATTGCACCTTTAAGATCTTCTACCTCTGATATAATAAATTTAGCCTCAGTTGCTGCCTATTCTGCTGGTGTGATCGATTATAAAAAGAACTAATTTTTTTGAATTCTTAAGTCTTCAACCAAAACAATGCTTGCTATAACCTCTTCAACATCAAGTATTTCTTTTGCTTCACTTATTACTTCTTTTCTTTCATCTGAAGTTAATGAAATTCCATAAATAAATATCTTTTTTTTATAAGTATCTATTTGATAATTGGTTGCCTTAATTTTTTTATTAAAAATCATAGCTGTTCTTAATTGTGAGGTTATTAATAAATCTTTAGCTGATATTTTAAAATTGAATTCTTCTTTAATTTTAATATCGTTCTTAACAGATCTAGCACCTTTAGTTTCCCAGGCTAATTTAGTGAGTTGAAGTTTTTCTTCTGGGTTTTCAACTTTACCTGTTAAAAAAATTCTACCGTCTAAAACATTAGTGCTAACTGATAATAGGTAGCTTTTATTTTTTAGGATTATTCTTGCAGATAGATTTTTTTGCATAACTGAGTCGTCTATTTGAGTTCCTAAAGATCTTGGATCAAAAGCAATACTAACACCAGATCCAAAAAAACCTTTTGAGCTAATTCCAACACATCCTGTTAACATTAAAAAAACTAAACTGATTAAAAGAATTCTATTTTTCATTTTTTAGTTTTAGACAATAGTTATAAATTTCTTTTTTTGGTACATTTGAATTCTGACAGATTAGATCTGTTATATCTTTAATGCTTAATTTATTAATTAACATCTGAATATTTTTTTTATCAGATTCGTTTAATACTATCGATAAGTTTTTTTCTTTATTTTTTTCAGATATTACTAATGTTAATTCTCCTTTCGGATCAGATTTAAAAGGTTCAAGGCTATCAATGTCAGTTCTCACATACTCTTCATAAAACTTTGTCATCTCTCTACATATTAAAATTTTTCTACCTGAAAAGTAATGTTTAATATCTTTTACATATCTATTAAATTTCCGAGGAGAAATAAAAAAAACAATACAATCATCTAAATTAGATAGTTTTTCAAAATCTTCTTTTAACTTGATATTTTTTTCTGGAAAAAAACCATAAAAAAAATATTTTTCACTAAATCCACTAATTGAAACAGCTGTTGAAACTGCAGAGACTCCAGGTATTGGGAAAATATCTATTTTATTCATCAGGCATTCATTAATTAGTATTGCACCTGGATCAGAAACTGATGGTGTTCCAGCATCAGAAATTAATGACACAATATTATCAGTTTTTAAAATCTCTATTATTTTTGATAAATTTTTTTTTTCATTAAATTTATGATTTGAAATAAGCTTTGATCTAATTTCATATCTATCTAATAAATTTTTCGATACGCGTGTGTCTTCACAAAGTATGTAATCAGATTTTTTTAAGACTTCTAATGCTCTTAGTGTTATATCACTCAAATTTCCAATTGGGGTGGCAACAATATAAAGGCCACTTTTCACTTTGTTATTTTTATTTTCAGTAGGTGGAATCATAGGACTATAGTTGTTATAATAACATTAAAATGAAGAAAATTATTAAATTTATATTACTTTTAACTTTGACTTTTTCATCTTTTTTTGGGGGTGTATTTGCTGAAGAAAAAATCAAAATTGGATTACTTGTTCCATTAACTGGTGAAGACTCTGAAGTAGGACAATCAATAATCAAAGCAGTTCAGTTAGCAATTAATCAAATAAATAACTCATCCATAGAAATCATTCCAAAAGATACCGCTTCAAGTCCTGAAATCACTTTAAGGTCCGCGAAAGAATTGGATTCATTAGGAGTAAAAATTGTTATTGGTCCAGTATTTAATAAAAATTTAATTTATCTTGATGAATTAAATAAATTAATATTTTTATCGTTAACAAATCGAAATGATACTGGTTCTAAAAATATTATTAAAGCTGGTATAAATGCTACCTCTCAGTTAAATGCAATAAAAAGATTTATAGAATTAAACAAAATTAAAAAAACAATATTTTTAACACCTGATGTAAATTATAAAGATGAAATTAAACAAGCTATATTTAGTTCTAAAATAAAAATAATAAAAAATTATATTTATAATATTGACCCAACAAAACTTACAGAACAAATCACAATAATCACAGAGTATAAAAAAAGAAAACAAAATTTAGAAGATGAAATTAAAAGATTAGAGAGTTCAGATGAAATTGATAAAGAAAAATTAATAGAAAGATTAAAAAAAAATGACACTCTAGGAGATGTAAATTTTGATTCTATAATAATTGCAGATTTTGATGAGAGTTTGAAAAGTGTAACAACTTCTTTATTATATACAGATATTTCGCCCAAGGAAAAATATTTTATAACACTCAACCAATGGTTTGACGAATCCTTACTTATAGAAACAAGCTCTCAGCCATTGTATTTTCCATCTATTAATAAAAAAAATTATGAAATTTTTTCTTCTAATTATTTTGAAAAATACAATCAATACCCCAATCAATTATCTTTTTTAAGTTTTGATTTGGTTGGTCTTGTTTATTATTTAATTCTTCAAAATAATTTAGTTGTTAATGAAAAAATTTTTACCAAAAAGACTCTGTTTAAAGGCAAAGTTGGCAACTTCGAGATTAAGGATAATAGAATTAATCATATCTTAAATTTTTATAAGGTAGAAAATAAAGAATTTAAAAAAATTTTTTAAGTTTCTTATAGGCTTTAAACCTATGGTCTATTTTATATTTTTGGTCAGGGTTCATTTCTCCAAAAGTAATTTTTTTTCCAATCGGTATAAAAATAGGATCATAGCCAAATCCATTTTTTCCCTTTATAGAACTTGAAATATGACCTTCAATTTTACCAATTGAGTTTATAATCTTTTGATTGAATCCATAAATAGTAAGCGCACAAATAAATCTAGCCTTAATCTTTTTATTTTTCCAATTTTTATCTTTTTTATCTAATTCTTTGAAAACTTTATTCATTGCTTTAATAAAATTTCCTTTTTTTCCACCCCATCTGGCAGAATGGATACCTGGCTTACCTCCCAAAATATCAACCTCTAAACCCGAATCGTCAGACAGACAAATCATTTTTGATTTTTTAGAAAAATATTTTGCTTTAATTAAAGAGTTTTCTTCAAAGGATTTACCATTTTCAACCGGACTTTTCATTTTAAAGTCTGATGTAGAGAAAATTTTGAGGTTTTTAGGCAATAAATCCCTAATTTCCTTTAATTTTCCTTTATTGTTTGTGCCTACTAATATTTTTAATATTTTTTTTTTTAACATCTAGCAATTATTAAATTTCATACCATATAAGTCACAATGGAAAAAGATCAAAAGATCAATAATGAAGATCAGGTTAATGAACCAAAAGAAATTGACCTAGAAGTTCAAGATATTGATATAAAAAAAAATACTTCAGAAAATACTGATGCAATAAAAAAAATTAGTCCTGAAGAAAAAATTATAGAACTAGAAGATAAAGTGGCTAGAGCTTTTGCAGAAATGGAAAATCAAAGAAGAAGATTTGAAAAGGAAAGAGAAGATGCTTTTAACTATGGTGGTTTTGCTTTTGCAAAAGAAACCTTAAGCTTAATTGACAACTTAGAAAGGTCTAAACAAATATTAGAGAATGACGAAGTATTAAAAAATTCTGAAGCTTTAAAAAAAACCTTAGAACATTTTGATATTATAAATAAAGATATGGTTTCTATTTTATCAAAAAATGGAATTACCCCTATAGATTCGATTGGTAAAAAACTTGATCCTAACTTTCATCAAGCAATGATGGAAATTGATGATGACCAAAAAGAGCCTGGTTCAATCATTCAAGAAATACAGAAAGGATTTATGATGAAAGACAGGCTTCTCAGACCCTCTCTGGTGGGAGTTTCAAAAAAAACTCAAAATAAAGAGGAAAAAGTTGAGGAAAATAAAGAAAATACAGACAATTAATAATATTTGTCAGAACTTGTAGATTAAAAATTAACACTTATATGAAGGGTAGAATTTAAATTATGAGCAAAATTATAGGAATAGATTTAGGAACAACAAACTCATGTGTGTCAATCATGGAGGGTAGTCAGCCTAAAGTTTTAGAAAATGCTGAAGGTGCAAGAACAACTCCTTCTGTTGTTGCTTTTACTGATGATGGTGAAAAACTTGTTGGTCAACCTGCAAAGAGACAAGCTGTAACTAATCCTGAAAATACTATATTTGCTGTTAAAAGATTAATTGGAAGAAATTTTGAAGACCCAACTGTAAAAAAAGATATTGCAGCAGCTCCATTCAAGATTGTTAATTCTGAAAAAGGTGATGCCTGGATTGAAGCTAAAGGTAAAAAGTACTCTCCTTCACAAATTTCAGCTTTCATTCTTCAAAAAATGAAAGAAACTGCCGAAAAGTATTTAGGTCAAGAAGTGACTAAAGCAGTAATAACTGTTCCTGCTTATTTTAATGATGCCCAAAGACAAGCAACCAAAGATGCTGGCAAAATTGCTGGATTAGAAGTTTTAAGAATTATTAATGAACCAACAGCTGCCTCTCTAGCGTATGGTTTAGATAAAAAAAAAGAGAATAAAAAAATTGCTGTATATGATCTAGGTGGTGGAACCTTTGACGTTTCTATTCTTGAATTAGGTGACGGTGTGTTTGAGGTCAAATCTACTAATGGTGATACGTTTTTAGGTGGGGAAGATTTTGATAACACAATTGTTGATTATTTAATTGGAGAATTTAAAAAAGATAATGGTATTGACTTAAGAACTGACAAACTAGCCCTTCAAAGGTTAAAGGAAGCTGCTGAAAAAGCAAAAATTGAACTTTCTTCTGCTGAACAAACAGATGTTAATTTACCATTTATTACTGCAGATAAAACAGGTCCAAAACATATTAATTTAAAAATGACTAGAGCTAAATTAGAAGCTCTGGTTGAAGACTTGATTTCAAGAACGTTACCTCCTTGTAAAACTGCACTTAAAGATGCGGGCCTTACTGCAAATGAAATTGATGAAGTTGTAATGGTTGGTGGTATGACGAGAATGCCAAGAGTTTTAGCTGAAGTTAAAAACTTTTTTGGAAAAGAGCCTAATAAAAGTGTAAACCCAGATGAAGTCGTTGCAATGGGCGCTGCCATTCAAGCTGGTGTACTTCAGGGAGATGTTAAGGATGTACTGCTATTAGACGTAACTCCCTTATCTCTTGGAATTGAAACGTTGGGTGGAGTTTCAACAAAATTAATTGAAAAAAATACAACAATCCCTACAAAAAAAAGCCAAGTTTTTTCTACAGCAGATGATAATCAACCAGCTGTATCAATAAGAGTTCTTCAAGGTGAGAGAGAAATGGCCTCAGATAACAAAATGTTAGGAAATTTTGAATTAGTTGGTATTGCACCAGCTGCAAGAGGAATACCTCAAATTGAAGTAACCTTTGATATTGATGCTAATGGAATTGTTAGTGTTTCTGCAAAAGATAAGGGAACTGGAAAAGAGCAAAAAATTCAAATCCAAGCTTCGGGTGGTTTAAGTGACGAAGAAATTGAAAAGATGGTTAAAGACGCAGAAGCAAACAAAGATGAGGATAAAAAGAAAAGAGAGTCAGTGGATGCAAGAAATCAAGCTGATACTTTGGTTCATTCAACAGAAAAAAATCTAAAAGAGCATGGTGCTAAAGTTTCAGACGCAGATAAAAAAGCAATTGAAGATGCATCATCTGCCTTAAAAGAGGCAATTAAAGGGACTAATATCGAAGATATTAAGAAAAAAACTGAAACTTTAGTTCAGGCTTCTATGAAATTAGGTGAAGCTATTTACAAGTCTCAAGAAAAGAAACCGGATTCACCTAATGATGGTGATAAAAGTGGTGAAGGAAAAAAAGATGACGATATTGTTGATGCAGACTTTGAAGAAGTAAAGGAAGATGAGGAGAAAAAAGAAGATAAGGAAAAAGAAGAAAAAGAAAAAAGCGCTTAAGACTTAAAACAACTATCATCTTAGAGTAACTTATGGCTAAAAGAGATTTTTATGACGTCTTGGGTGTTAGTAAAAATGCAAGCCCTGAAGAATTAAAATCAGCCTATAGAAAACTAGCCGTAAAACATCACCCTGACAAAAACCCTGGTGATAAAACTTCTGAAGATAAATTCAAAGAAGCTGGTGAAGCATATGGTATTCTTTCTGATCAAGAAAAAAAACAAAATTATGATAACTTTGGCCATTCTGCCTTTGAAGGCGGTGGTGGTGGAAGGCAAGGCAGTGGTTTTGGTGGGGCTGATTTTTCAGATATTTTTGAGGATTTTTTTGGAGACTTTGGTGGTGGAAGATCTAATGGGAGAAGAAGCACTAACAACAGGGGGTCTGACTTAAGATATGATTTATCAATTACTCTTAAAGAAGCCTATGAAGGTAAAAAACAAGATATAAAATTTTCAACCACAGAAAAATGTGGTACCTGCAAAGGAAACGGATCTAAACCTGGCTCCTCACCTGATAGATGTACTGTTTGTGGGGGCAATGGTAAAGTAAGATCAAGTCAAGGGTTTTTTACTGTTCAACAAACCTGTCCTCAATGCCAGGGATCTGGAGAAGAAATTACAAACCCATGTACAGATTGTAATGGTCAAGGTAACAAACAAGTGTCAAAAAAAATATCCGTAACAATACCAAAAGGTGTTGATGATGGAACAAGAATAAGATTAGCAGACAAAGGTGAGGCCGGAGCCAAAGGTGGTGCTAACGGTGACTTATATTTATTTGTCAATGTCCACTCTCATGATCTCTTTAAAAGATCTGATGAAAATTTATTTTTTGAATTCCCAATATCGATCGCTGATGCTGCATTAGGCACTACAATCGAAATCCCCACAATCGATGGGGGCAGAGCAAAAATTAAAATACCAGATGGAACACAAAATGGAAAACAATTTAGATTAAAGGGAAAAGGAATGCCCTATATACGTGGTAGTGGAAATGGTGACCTTTATGTTCAGGTAAATACTGAAGTTCCAGTTTCATTAAATAAAGAACAAAAAGAATTACTTGAAAAATTTAGAAAAATTGAGAACGAGAAATCAAATCCGAGTATAAAAAAATTCTTTCAAAAAGCTAAGAGTTTCTGGAAAAACTAAAAGACTAATTAGACAAAAAAGGTTAATATTTCCATAGATGAAAAAGATTAATTTAGCTATCAGTGGATGTCTTGGTAGAATGGGGCAACAACTCATTAAGACCTCTAGATCCAATAAAAATTTTAAATTGGTAACACTTACTGAACATAAATTAATTGAAAAAAAGATAACCGGTATTAAGCTTAGTTTAAATACCAGCGAGGCTTTTAGTAAAGCTGACGTAATAATTGATTTTACCATACCCCAAAGCACTCTCGATATTCTTAAAATTGCTGCAAAATTAAAAAAAAGAGTAGTTATAGGTACAACTGGCTTTACTCAAAAAGAAGAAAATTTAATTAAAAAATATTCAAAAATAATTCCAATACTAAAGGCTGGCAATATGAGCCTTGGGGTTAATTTATTGATATATTTAACAGAGGTTGCCTCTAAGACATTGAATGATGATTATTTAAGTAAAGTATTTGAGGTACATCATGTGCATAAGAAAGATTATCCATCTGGAACTGCTTTAATGCTGGGTAAGGGTATTGCGGACGGCAAAAATAAAAGCTTTTTTGATTTAATGGGTAAAAAATTCTTAAATAAAAAGTCTTTCCCTTATCAAAAAAAAATTAATTTTAATTCAATTAGAAAAGATGAAATTATTGGAAAACATGAAGTGACTTTTTCAAGTGGTAAAGAAATTATAAAATTAAATCATGAGGCATTTGATAGGGCACTATACTCAGATGGTGCTTTAACAGCAGCCAAATGGCTTATGAATAAAAAATCAGGACTTTATTCAATGAGGGATTTATTGAATTTTAAATAATGGATGAAAAGGAAAAAGCAAAAAAAATTTTAAAAATTTTAAATAAAATTTATCCAACGACCCCCATTCCCTTAAATCATACTAGTAAATTTACCCTTTTAATGTCTGTTCTTTTGTCAGCACAGTGCACAGACCTTAATGTTAACAACGTCACAAAAAATATATATCCAAAATATAATAAGCCTGAGCATTTTGTAAAATTAGGAAGAAAAAAAATTGAAAAGTTAATAAATCAGATAGGAATTTTTAGAATTAAGTCTAAAAGTATTTATTTAATGTCAAAGCTGCTGCTTGAAAAACATGGAGGAAAAGTACCAAAAACTTTTGAAGAACTAGAAAAACTACCTGGTGTAGGTCATAAAACAGCAAGTGTGGTGATGTCTCAAGGTTTTGGCATTCCAGCATTTGCAGTTGATACTCACATTCATAGACTAGCTCAAAGATGGGGATTAACAAATGGTAAAAATGTTATTCAAACTGAAAAAGATTTAAAAAGAATTTTCCCTAAAAAAAATTGGATCAAACTTCACCTACAAATAATTTATTATGGAAGAGAGTTTTGTAAAGCTAGAGAATGTTATGGTTTGACTTGTAAAATTTGTACTACTTGTTATCCTAAACGCAAAAGCCCATTTATAATTAAGAAAGCTTAATATGAAAATTTTAGGAATTGGAAACGCAATAGTTGATGTTATTTGTAAAGTAGAAGACAATTTTCTATCAGAAAATAATCTAACAAAAAGTACGATGAAATTAGTGGATGAGATTGAATTTAAAAAAGTATTATCAAGTTTAAAAATTGAGCAAACGATAGCTGGTGGTTCAGTAGCAAATTCTATGGTTGGGTTATCACAGCTAGGAAATCATGTTGGTTTTATTGGAAAGATCAACAATGATAATTTAGGTATAAAATACGAACAAAGTTTAACTCATGAAAATGTTAAATATTTTTATAGTAAAAATGAAGAAGTAACCCCGACTGGTACATGTCTTATTCTGATCACCCCCGACTCTGAGAGAACAATGGTTACATTTTTAGGGATTGCTGGCAAAATTAATGAAAAAGATATTGATGCAAATGCTATTAAAAAAAGTGAAATGATATTTCTGGAGGGGTATTTGTGGGATGAAGGTGAACCAAAATTAGCATTTAATAAGGCTCTCTCACTTGCAAATAAAGCTGCCATGACATTATCAGATCAATTTTGTGTTGAAAGACACAAAAAAAGCTTTCTAAATTTAGTAAAAAATAAACTTGATATTATCTTTGCTAATGAACAAGAAATTAAATCATTAATCAATACTTCTAGTTTTGAAGAAGTTATTACATTTGGAAAGCAATTAAATAAATCTTTAATTATTACACGTGGAGAGAAAGGAAGTGTTGCCATTGTTAATAATGAAGTAGTTGAATGTGACAGTATAAAGGAATTAAATATAATCGACTTAACAGGTGCGGGGGATTTATTTGCAGCAGGATTTCTTCATGGATACATAAATAATTTATCAATTAAAGATAGTCTTAAAAAAGGTACTGAAATGGCATCAAAGATAATTCAAAAAATTGGTGCTAGATTAAATTAATTGCTAATTTAATTTATACAATATCCATCTGGATGACTTAAAATAAAACCTTCTTCATTAAATTTATTAAATATTTTTTTTCTAAGTCTATAAACATGTGTTTCTACCGTATGTGTTTCCATGTCTGAAACGTATCCCCAAATATTTTTTTGTAAATCCATAACGTTATGTTTGTTTTTATCTTTAATTAGATATAATATTATCTCTATTTCCTTTTCTGTTAGTTTTAAAATTAAATGATCTTTAGAAAGATTCTTAGAATTTAAATCTAACTCATAATCCTTAACAATAACCTTAGATTGGTGATTGAACTTAATTTTTATTAATTGAATATTGATTAATTCAATCAATCTATTAAGCTTTATAGGATAATCATGAAAGTTGATGATATTCTTAATATCTAAATTTTTATTTAAGTTTAATTTATTATTAAACTTTGAAATTATTAAAGAATTTTTAATATCAAAATTTTTATCTTTAAATAAACTTACTTCATTTTCATGCTTGATTATATTAAAGGATAAATTTACTTTAATCTCATATAATATTTCATATAGTGAGTAGTGGTTAAAAATAAAAACGTTTTGTTTAATCATGTAAAATAGTATTTATGATAATTCATGTAAAAAATAAAAACACTCTTATTATAGATGATTTTATCCTTAGGTGTTGTATTGGGAAAAATGGAATTACTTCTTATAAAAAAGAGGGTGATTTTTCGACACCAAGAGGTCTTTTTAGGTTAAAAAAACTATATTTTAGGAAAGATAGGCTTAATTCACCAAGGTGTAAAATTAAAAAAAAAGTTATCACTAAAAGTTTAGCTTGGTGTGATGATTCTACTCAAAAAAAATATAATGAAGAAATTCAAGTTTTTAACAAAAAAAGTAGAGAAAAGTTTTTTCGAATAGATAATAAATATGATTATCTAATTACCATAAGTCATAATGAAAAAAAAACTCCTTACAAGGGAAGTGCTATTTTCTTACACCTAACGGATGATTATAAACCAACAGCAGGCTGCATTGCACTAAAGAAAAAGGACTTTGAAATCCTACTAAAATTAATTGATAAAAATACAAAGATACAAATTGGTTAGGCTCTTTCTCCAAAAATCTTAGATCCAATCCTTAAAAAAGTTGAACCTGAGTTTGCAGCATTTAGGTAATCATTCGACATACCCATACTCAGTTCGTTAAGTTCTGTTTTTTTTGCTAAATTTTTCATTTTTAAAAAGTAATTTTCTGTATCTTCATTTTTAGGTGGTAAACACATTAGTCCTATAATATCTAATTTTAAATCTTCGACACACTTTTTGTGAAAAATGTCTAGTTGATCTTCACTAATCCCACTTTTTTGATCTTCATTTCCAATGTTAATTTGTATAAATATTTTCAATTTTTTATTAACTTTTTTTTGTTCTACTGAAATTTTTTCAGCTAATTTTAAGCTGTCTAAAGAATGAATATAATCAAAAAGGGGTACAACAAATTTTACTTTATTAGTTTGTAGCTTTCCGATCATGTGAAGCTGAATATGTTTAAAGTCTTGCTTAATATCCGTCCATTTCTCGATCGCTTCTTGTACTTTATTTTCTCCAAAATGTAGGTGTCCATGATTTATTAATGGGTAAATATTTTCAATAGGATGTGTTTTACTAACAGCAATTATGTTAGGTGAACCCAAATTAAAAATTTTATTTTTTAATATATCCTGTATTGTTTCTAGATTATTAACAATGTTTATCATATGATTTCTAAAGAATTTTATTATTTTATCAGTGAATTTAATGAAAGTGAAATATTAACAATAAGTAAAAAGATAAACATAATATATAGAAACTATAAGACACCTCCAAATGAGGATATTCTAAAAGAAACCCATAAAGTCTGTAAAAAAAGTGGAAAAAAGCTATTTCTTTCTAATAACATAAAGCTCGCTCTTAAATTAAAACTAGATGGAGTATATATACCTGCATTTAATAAATCTAAAAGATTTAAATTTAATTGTAATAATAGATTCAGAATTCTAGGGTCAGCACACAACCTAAAAGAAATTAAAATAAAGGAAGATCAGGGAGTTGATACAATTTTTTTAGCCCCCGTATTTAAAACAATAAAATCTTCAAAATGCCTTGGTATAAATAAATTTAATTTTTTATCTAACCAAACTAACAAAAAAATAGTTGCTTTAGGTGGTATTAATGAAAATAATATAAATAATCTAAAATTACTTAATTGTGATGGTTATGCTGGAATAACTTTATTCAAAAATAAAAAAAAAAATTATGATCTCACAAAGTAAGACCTTAAAAGATAAGATTTCAGCAATTATCAATTATTATAATATTAGAGAATTTAATAAAGTAATCAAAGAATCTACTGAACTATTAACAAAAAATCCTACTATGGACTTTTTGTGGAATATTTTGGGATTATCTCAGCAAAATCTCGCTAATTATAAAAAGTCAGAAAAAAATTTTTTAAAAGCGTTACAAATAAATCCAAAAAATTTGAGTGCTTTAAATAATTTAGGTAACAATTATAAATATCTTAATAATTTTAACAAAGCTGAAGAATATTTTCTAAAAGCACTAAAAGTAAAACCTGATTATGTAGGTGCTTTAGTCAATTATGCTAATTTAAATTTTAAATTCAACAAATTTGAAGATTCGTTAAGCCTTTTAAATAAAGCTTTGACGATAAATGATAAAATTGTAGCAATACATCTTAATTTATCTTTAGTTTATCAAAGTTTAGGTAATTTTGATAAAGCTATTAATCATTTAGAAATAATTAACTCGCTAGATCCAAGCTATACAAGAATAGACGGAATGATGAGCGCACTTATTAATTATAAGAATAATCATAAACATTTTGATTTAATGCAAGAAAAAATAAGATCCTTACAATTACATGATTATCAAAAAATTCCTCTCTACTTTGGTTTGTCAAAAGCTTATGAAGATAAAAAAGAGTTCTCAAAAGCAGCTGAAAACTTTGAAAAAGGGAATAATTTAAAAAGAAAACAATCCAATTATTCCATTAATAAAGATAAGGCTTTATTTCTTCAAATTAAAACTTTTTTTAATAATTTTGATTACAATAAATCAGTTCTAAATCCCTCAAAAAAAAACATTATATTTATATTGGGTATGCCTAGATCTGGCACAACTTTAGTAGAACAAATTATTTCTTCTCACAAAAATGTGTTTGGTGCAGGGGAATTAAATTGCTTAGATAAAATAGTTTATAAGAAAAATACAAGTTCTGAAAATGTTAATTTTTCTGATAATTTAGTCGGATTAGATAAGGCTAGTTTGAGTATTCTTGCAGAGTCTTATTTTAATTTTATAGCTAACTTTAATTTTAAAGAAGATTTTATAACAGACAAAACTTTGCTAAACTTTCAATGGGTAGGATTTATTAGGCTATCATTCCCCAACGCTAAAATTATAAATTGTGTGCGAGACCCGAAGGACAATTGTTTATCAATTTATAAGAGCCTTTTTGATCATGACGGACCATGGTGTTATAATAAAAAAGAACTCAGCCAGTTTTACAATTTATACTTAGATTTAATGACATTTTGGGACAGCAAGTTTCCTGGTGCAATATATAATATTAATTATGAAGATCTCATTCTTCGTCCAGAAGATGAGATTAAAAAATTAATTCAATACTTGCAAATTGGTTGGGATGTAAATTGTTTAAAATATTATAATAATAAAAATGCTATCAAGACACTTAGTTTGAATCAAGCTAGGAAGAAAATTTACTCATCTTCTTTAGGTTCGTTTGAAAAATACAAACCTTATTTAACCGAATTCTCAGAATATTTTGGATAAAAAAAAGGCCTCATAAATATATGAGGCCTTTTTATAATTTAATTTTAAGTACTAATTAGAATGCAAGCATTAAACTTATTTCTGTAACTTCCTTATCAGTTCCAGCTACACCCGCAAGATCGTCAGTAGTATTGTTTATAATTCTAACAGCTGCAGAACCCATAGTGTATGAAACACCCATACCTTGAGTTTCTTCAGTTACATCAGCTAATGATGCTTTGTTAAAAGTGTTATCAATTATATTGAATGATAGTGCTAAGTTTTCGTTTACAGAATATGAAACTCCGTACATCTCAACGCTATTACCCGCAACTCCTGCTAATCCACCAGATCCTTCTGATCTTTGGTAACCAACTGTAGCCGCTCCTACTGCATATGTAACATACGCTGTAGTAAAGTCTTCGTCATTAGTGTTAGCAACATCTCCATTGTCTTCAGTACCATAACCAATACCGGCGTTCATACCGTCAGCTATAGCGCCAGTAACAGTAAAGTTGTAACCACTGTTAGTAGTTCCTGCTCCACTACCCGCACCATCACCTGTTGCTGAACCAGTTCCATCTGAACCTGGATCGATTTCAAGGTTTACTTTATATCCACTAAAAGTACCAATGTAACCAAGTACGTTCTGAGCAGTTCCAGCGGCTCTTAGACCGTTTGATCCACCTGTACCGTAGTTTGCTTCTTCGTAAGCATATGGCATTTTGTCATCGATAGTAGAAACACCAAATTTGCCCACACCTTGGTCAAATCCGATAAGTCCTAAATCACCCATGTCTAAAGTTAGAGCAGAAGATGCAAAAGTTGCAGTTGATCCACCATCACCTAAAACTGCTACGTAAGCAGCAGTCATGCCATTTACATCGCCAGAACCAGAAAATGTAATTTCATTTCCCATTCCGTAAGGGTTACCAAGTGAAGCTCCAACAGAATCACCTGTTCTTTCTTCACTCATATACGTTATCTCAGTTTTTCCAGATACTGCAAGATCAACAGCCTGAGCTGAAACCATTGCAAGAGATCCAGCTAAAGCTGAAAGTCCTATTTTTTTCATATTCATAATATTTTCCTTTATTTCATTATTAATTAATTATGAGCAGTGAAATTAACAAATTTTGCTCTGGTTTCTTGTTTTATTATTGTTTTTACATTATTAGTTCTGATATGTTGTATTTTTGTCACAATAATTATGTTTTAAAACACTCAAAAGTGTCTAAATCCTTATTCTTTTACATTATTTAAATTATTATATTTTCTATGAATAAAATCTTTTCTCATCAATTTTTTAAATTATCGTCAATAGCTTTATTATCTCTTTTCTTATTATACCTTAATTCCTGTTCCATGTTTAGGCCGGTCGATGCTAGAAAAATTCCGCCAAATGCTTCTGATCGAGTTAAAAAAAATCAAGAAGAAGGCAGGGGTTTTAGACTTGGTAGTGTTAATAAAAAAAGTGGGGGCACTTTTGATTTTGCTTCATCGAATGATTTGTGGAGAGCAACAATTGATACCCTAGATTTTGTTCCATTTTCTAACGCAAGTTATTCTGGTGGTATATTAATAACTGATTGGTTTGATGGAGAATCTAATACTAAAAGCGAAAAAAGAGATTTAAAAATTACAGTTAGATTCTTGACAAATGAAGTTAGGGCCGATGCTCTTGATATTAATATTCATGAAAGAAGGTGCAAAGACAATTTTATTAATTGCAATATTAAGGAAATAAAATCTAAATTAGAGTCTGAAATTAAAATAGCTATTCTTAAAAGGGCTGCTTACTTAAAAACAGATCGTTTAAAAAAAAAATAAAGTAAATATAAACACTCAACCATTTTATTTTTGTGACTAGATATAACTTTAAAGCAACTGAAGAAAAGTGGCAGATTTATTGGGATAAAAGTAATTCCTTTAAAAGTAAGATAGATAAAAACAAAAAAAAGTTTTACTGCCTAGAAATGTTTCCCTACCCATCTGGAAAAATTCATATGGGCCATGTAAGAAATTACACAATAGGCGATGCTTTGGCTCGTTTTAAAATTATGCAAGGATATAATGTTCTGCACCCTATGGGCTGGGACTCTTTCGGTATGCCAGCAGAAAATGCAGCTAAACAAAACAATCTTGACCCAAAAAAATGGACCGAACAAAATATAAAGATAATGAAAAGCCAATTAAAACAATTGGGTCTATCTATTGATTGGGATAAAGAAATTTCTACTTGCTCTCCAGACTATTACAAACATCAGCAGGCTTTCTTTTTAGAATTATACGATAAAGGTTTAGTTTATAGAAAAGAAAACTATGTAAATTGGGACCCAGTTGATGAAACGGTTCTTGCTAATGAACAGGTTATAGATGGCAAAGGATGGCGTTCAGGAGCACAAGTTGAAAGAAAAAAATTAAACCAATGGTTCTTTAATATTTCAAAATTCTCAAATGAATTATTAGAAGGTTTGGATACTCTTGATGAGTGGCCAAACAAAGTAAAAACTATGCAGAAAAACTGGATAGGGAAATCTTTTGGATGCGAGGTAAATTTTAAGATAGAAAGTGCTCTTCCTATAGAAAATATTAAATGCTTTACGACTCGACCTGATACACTTTTTGGTTTCTCTTTTTTAGCGATCTCTGTCGATCATCCTATAGCCAAATTTTATGAAAAAGATAAACAATTTCTTAAATTTAAAGATGAATGTTCAAAAACAGGTACTACTGAAGAATCAATTGCTCAGGCGGAAAAATTAGGCTTTAAGACAGAGTTAATGGCTATCAACCCTTTAGATCCTTCAATAAAGGTCCCCGTGTACTTTGCTAATTTTGTTTTGATGGATTACGGTTTTGGAGCTGTTTTTGGCTGTCCAGCACATGACCAAAGAGATTTTGAATTTGCAAAAAAATATAATTTAAAAATTATTTCTGTGATCGAGCCTGAAAACAAAAAAGATAGGATCGAATTAGATGCTAAAGCCTATACCGGTCCTGGTAAAATAATTAATTCAAAATTTTTAGATGGTTTAAAAGCACCAGACCAATCTATACTAGAAGCTATCAAAGTCCTTGAAAAGAGAAAGATTGGGCAAAAAAAAATTAATTTTAGATTAAAAGATTGGGGTGTATCAAGACAAAGATATTGGGGTTGCCCAATTCCGATTGCATACAATAGTAAAAATGAAATTGTTAAAATTCCATTAAAAGATTTACCTGTAAAATTACCTGAAAATATTAATCTAAACACAAGTGGTAACCCTCTAGATCAACAAAAAGATTGGTGCGAAATTGAAATAGATGGAAAAAAGTGTAGACGCGAAACTGACACATTAGACACATTTGTGGACTCATCTTGGTACTACTTAAGATTTTGTTCAAGTAATAATACTGAAAAGGGTTTTGATTTGGATGAGGCGGCATATTGGATGCCTGTAGATCAATATATTGGTGGAGTTGAGCATGCAATTCTTCATCTCTTATATTCAAGGTTTTTTATGCAAGCAATAAATTTTGGCAAAAAAAATTCTATGGACCCAGAGCCATTTAAAGGATTATTCACTCAAGGAATGGTCTGTCACGAAACCTATAAAGATAATAATAATCAGTGGTTGGGTCCTGATGAAATAGAAACAAGTGATGGGGTTAATTTTTATATAAAAGATGAACCAAGTGTTAAAGTAAAGGTTGGTCCAAGTGAATCTATGTCAAAATCTAAGAAAAATACTGTAGATCCTCAAATAATTATTAAAGACTATGGAGCAGATGCAGTTAGACTTTTTATTTTATCAGATAGCCCTCCAGAAAAAGATGTACAATGGTCTGATCAAGGCATGGTTGCATCGTATAAGTTCATTCAAAAGTTTTGGCTACTCCATAAAAAAATTATAGAAAAGATTGCATTAAATGAAGAGTGTGAAAATTCAAAATCATTAGCCAGCTTTACGAATACTTTAATAGATAAAATAACAAAAAATTTAGAAAAATTTCATTACAATGTAATTGTAGCTAATTTTCATGAGACCTATAATTTTTTAAATAAAGAAATTGAAAAACCTATAAATAATTTTCAATTGATCGAGAATTATAAAAAAATACTTTGTCTGCTTCAACCAGTAATACCACATTTTGCTCTTGAATGCTTGGAGGAGATAGATCAAAAATATATCCCGTCTTGGCCTCTTGCTAACTTCGAACTTATAGAAGAGGAAACATTCAATATTGTAGTGCAGATTGAAGGTAAAAAAAGAGGTCTACTAATTTCTGAATCAGATACTACCGAGGAGCAATTGATTAAAAGAATTAAAGAAGATGATAATATAAACAAATATATCAAAGATAAAAAAATTAAAAAAAGTGTTTATATTAAAAATAAATTGATAAACTTAATTACCGAATGAAAAAAATAATTACAGTTTTGTTGACATTTTTGTTTTTAACAAATTGTGGCTACACACCTATTTACTCAGCAAAAAATTTTGATTTTAGATTAAATGAAATAATTTTAGCAAATAATAGTAAACTTAACTCCAAAATAGCAAAGAGATTAAGGGTGTTTTCTAATCAAGGGGGCGAAAAAATAATATTATTAAGAGTGGATGCCAAAAAAAAAATAAATACACTTTCAAAAAATTCCAAAGGAGACCCATCTCGTTATGAGATGATAATTAATATTCAGTTAGATGCTGAAAATGATCAAAAACAAAAAAACACTCACTTGTTTCAAGAAAGATTTAACTACAATGCGAATGCGAATAAATTTGAATTAAAACAATACGAAAAAGAAATCGAAGATTTGCTAATTAACAAAAATATTGATCGTATAATTATTTATCTATCCAAGGTTTAAAATGATTGTTAAGTCGTTTGATTTGGAAAAAATTAATATAAAAAGTAGTTTTTTTTTATTTCATGGAGAAAACCAAGGACATAAGAATGAAGTTATTAAAAATAAATTTCAAATAAGATATAAGGAAAGCACTTTTAATTATGATGAAAGTGAAATCTTAGTTAATAAAGAAAGTTTTTTTAATAATATTTTATCAAGATCTTTTTTTGAAGATGAAAAATTAATTATTGTCAGTCGTGTTACAGATAAGATACTGGACACTGTAAATGAATTGATAGAAAAAAAAATCGATGATCTAGTTATAATCCTAAATGCCAATATTCTAGAAAAGAAATCAAAATTAAGATCATTATTTGAAAAAAACAAAAAGACTACATGTGTAGCTTTTTATGAAGATAATAGACAAACATTATCTAGTATTGCAATTAATTTTTTTAGAGCAAGCAAGATTCCTGTTTCTCAAGAAGCTATTAATTTAATAATTCAAAGAGCAAGAGGTGATAGATTAAATTTAAACAATGAGCTTGAAAAAATAAAAAATTATATAGGTACCAAAAAGAAGATTGAACTCTCAGATCTCTTGAAACTAACAAACTTGGCTGAAAACTATAATGTTTCTGAATTAGTTGACTCTTGTTTGTCTAAAAATAAAAAGAAAACTATTAATATAATAAATGAAAATAATTATACGCTAGAGGATTGTATACTAATCATTAGAACCTTTTTGATAAAATCAAAAAGATTAGTTAAATTAAGTAATGAATTTATAAAGACAAACAATATTGATGTAGCTATTTTATCTAGTAAACCACCAATATTTTGGAAGGATAAAGAGGTTGTAAAACAACAATTAAGAAGTTGGTCTCTTGCAGAAGCTAAAAATTTAATCTACCGAATTAATGAGGTTGAGCTATTAATTAAAAAGCACAACGCTAATTCAATTTCTATTTTATTTGATTTTATTATTCAAACTGCATCACCAATTAATAGTTAGACTTAATTATTTCAATAATTTTATTTAATTGGTCAAGATCTTTGTACTCTACCACTAATGATCCCGTGTTGTTTTTCTTATTTTTAATTAAGATATTTAAACCAATTTTATCTGTAACAGATGATTCTAGAGCCTTCATATTTGGATCTTTTAGGGATTTAAATGATTGTCTTTTTATCTTAAAAATTTTAACAAATTTTTCAGTTTGTCTGACGGAGAGATTCTTTTCGATTATCTTTTTTGCAATAAATTCAATATTATTTAGTCCAACTATAATTTTTGCATGTCCCGCTGATAATTTTTTATCCTCTACTAATTTTAAGACTTCTTCTGGCAAGTTTAACAGTCTCAAAAAATTTGCAATGTGACTTCTGCTTTTTCCAATAAATTTTGCTACTTTTTCCTGATCGTATGAAAATTCTTGAATTAAACGTTGATAACCTCGAGCTTCTTCAATGGCGTTTAAATCATGCCTTTGGACATTTTCTACAATAGCAAACTCTAAAGATTTTAAATCACTAACATCTGTAATTACTACGGGCACTTCATGTAAGCCTGCTTTTTGGGCAGCCAACCACCTTCTCTCACCTGCGATTATTTCGTATTTAGAATCATGATCTGCAGATTTCCTAACAATGATAGGTTGGATAATTCCTCTTTCCTTTATAGAGTTTGTTAGATCTTGTAAATTTTCTTCATCAAATTTTTTTCTAGGCTGAAATTTATTACTGACTAAATTACTTATAGACAATTTATTAATATTTATATCTGACTTTGTTTCACCTATTAATGACGACAAACCGCGACCCAAACCTTTTTTGATTTTATTAGTATCCATTATGTCCTGCTACCCGTTTTTGTTTCTTGATTTATAAATTCATCTGTAAAACTAAAGTAAGATTTACTGCCTAGACAAGATTTGTCATAAATCAAAACTGGCATTCCATGTGAAGGTGCTTCCGACAACCTTACATTTCTTGGTATGACAGCCTGATAAACCTTATCTTTAAAATAATCTCTTGCTTCTTTTTCTACTTGTGCAGAAAGTTTATTTCTTTTGTCATACATTGTTAAAAGAATTCCCCTTATTTGTAATTCAGGATTTAAACTTACTTTAATTCTATCTATTGTTTTCATTAGCTGGGTTAATCCCTCTAATGCAAAAAATTCAGTTTGTAGTGGCACAACAAGGGAGTTTGAAGATACTAGTGCCATAACCGTTATAAGGCTTAATGAAGGGGGGCAGTCTATAAGTATATAATCATAAGATCCTCTAGAATCATTTAAATAGGCGGCTAATTTACCCTTGAGTATAAAGGCTCTCTCACTATCTCCAGCTGTTTCAACCTCAAGCCCAGATAAATCAACATTTGAACTTACTATATCCAAGTTCTTAAAATCTGTTTTTTTAATTACTGCTGAGATTGTCTTTGTCCCATTTAAAACCCCATAAATTGTTTCACTAGAATCTTCTAAGTTAGATAAACCAAGTCCTGTGGTTGCATTTCCCTGGGGGTCTAGATCTATTACTAAAACCTTTTTTTCTTGTTGCACCAAACCTGCTGCAAGATTGATTACTGTAGTTGTTTTTCCTACCCCACCCTTTTGATTTATTACAGAGATAATTTGCATTTCAATTTATAACCTTTTTTTTAATATTTTTTATATTTAATAAAAATGAATCCTTGTTTGTAATACTTTTTTTCTTTTGAAAATCAAAATCCCATTTTTTTAAAGTTTCTTCTAGAATTTTTTCTCCATTTTTCCCCATGAATAAAATTAAATTTTTATAACTACTAAAATTTCTATAAACTAAATCTAAAATTATTGGCAGCGGTTTAAAAGCTCTTGCCATTATTGTGCCTGACTCTAAATTTTGTACCTCAAAAATATTTTGTTGTATAATTTCTGTATTTAATTTTAAGTCTCTAGACACATTCCTCAAAAAGGCACTTTTATGGTGGCTTTTTTCATATAAATGAATTTTTGTTGGTTTTTTTAAATTCTTAAGCATGATTGATATTATTATGCCAGGCATGCCGCCTCCAGAACCTATATCTGTTATTATTTTGCTATTTAAATCAACAAATTCAATGCTTTGTGCTGAATCTACTATGTGACGCTCTCTAATAATATCGATTTTATCAGTTTCTTTGCTAATAATGTTTATTTCTTCATTTTTTTTTTGAAGCATAGTAATGAAGCTCTCAAACTCTATAAATGTTTCACGTGGAACATTTTGGTCTTTTAGTAATGAGTATTTTTTAAAAATTTCTTCCATTAAGCTATAAGCTTAATAGACCTTCTTTTTACATGTGACAACAAAATATATACGGCGGCTGGAGTTATTCCATCTATTCGAAGTGCTTGTCCCATAGTTTTTGGTTTTATTTGCTTGAATTTAGCCTTAACCTCATTTGAAAGACCTGAAAGTTCATCGTAATTAACTCTGTCGGGAATAATTAAATTTTCATCTCTCTTAAATGCTAATATATCAGCTTTTTGTTTTTTAAGATACCCTCTGTAATGTGCATTTATTTCTATTTGTTCATCCGTTTTTTTATCAAAAAAAGGTATATCAGGCCATATTTCTCTTATTTTTTTCATATCAACACCTTTTTGTGTTAATATTTCATTAGATGTTCTTAAGACTCCATCTTTTGCGATTTTTATATCGAACTTAGCAATTTTAGATGGTGTTATAGATGATTCTAACATTTTTTTAGATATTAATTTAATTTTAATTTCTTTATCTATAAATATATTTTCTCTATTTTTAGATATTAAACCAATAGCAACGCCCTTTTTTGTTAAACGTAGATCTGCGTTGTCTGCTCTTAAACTAAGTCTGTATTCAGCTCTTGAAGTAAACATTCTGTACGGTTCGGCTACACCCTTCGTTACTAAGTCATCTATCATAACACCAATGTAGGCATCAGATCTATCTAAAATAAACGGTTCCTCTTTTTTAAAAGATAGTGCAGCATTAATTCCAGCTATCAACCCTTGTGCTGCAGCTTCCTCGTAACCAGTGGTCCCATTTATCTGCCCTGCGAGATATAAATTATGTATTTTTTTTGTTTCAAGTGTTAAAAATAGCTCCCTAGGATCTATATAGTCATATTCTATAGCATATCCTGGTCTAATTATCTTGACGTTTTCTAAACCATTGATATTATTACATATTTCTTGTTGCACTTCTTCTGGAAGTGAAGTTGATATGCCATTTGGATATATAGTATGATCATTTAAACCTTCTGGCTCTAAATATATTTGATGTCGATCCTTATTCGAAAACTTTACTATCTTATCCTCTATCGAAGGACAATATCTTGGTCCAACCCCCTGAATTTTTCCAGAGTACATGGCACTTCTATTTAAATTTTTTTGAATTATTTTATGAACCTTTTCATTCGTATAAGTCATTCGACATGAAACTTGTTTGTTCAAAGATTCTTTAGTGAGAAAAGAAAAGAAGTAGGGATCATCATCAGCAAACTGTTCTTCTAAATTGTCATACTTAATTGTTCTTGCATCCAACCTTGGTGGTGTTCCTGTCTTAAGTCTTCCTACCTTAAAGTCATATTTTTCAAGTTGTTCGCTTAAACCGGTTGATGGCTTCTCGTCAAACCTGCCCGCTGGTGTTCTCTCATCGCCAATATGAATTAGACCATTTAAAAAAGTGCCAGTTGTTAGGATTAACTTGCCACATAATATTTTTTTACCTGACTTTGTTTCGAAACCACTTATAATGTTTTTATTAAAAATAAATTTTATTATTGGATCAGCAAAAATGCTTAAATTACAGTAGTTTAGCAGTTTTTCTTGCATATATTTGCGGTACAGTGATCTGTCTGATTGAGTTCTGGGTCCTTGAACAGCAGGCCCTCTACTTCTATTTAACAATCTAAATTGAATACCTGACTTGTCTGCGACCTCTCCCATCAAACCGTCTAGAGCATCTATTTCTCTAACTAGGTGACCTTTACCAAGACCTCCTATTGCTGGGTTGCAAGACATCTCACCTATGGTTTTAATTTTATGGGTAAACAAAGCAGTGTTAACTCCAAGACGTGCAGAAGCTGCTGCAGCTTCACAACCTGCATGACCTCCGCCAACAACAACTACCTCAAATGATAAATCATTTTTCATAACTTAAATTTATAACCGATCAAAATTATTACAAGATATGAGTGGAAATTAATAAATTTGTATTTGATGTTAATTTATAAAAAAAAATACGAAAAGGACCTAAAAATATGATAAATAAGTGTTATTCATCAATGATAAGTGTCCAAAATGGGCTAAAAACTCACGTAAAAAGAGATTTCACATAAAAATAAAAACTATTGATAGTGTTGACTTATTTAAGCAAAAACAATCAATGAAATAAGATTAATTATTTTCCTATGCAAAAATCATTAAAAATACTGCCTAAAATTTCTTCGACATCAACTTTCCCAACTATCATTCCAAGATGTCTTGTGGCTAAACGAAGGTCTTCTGCTGCTTTATCAAAATCTTCCGAATGGCTTTTTTCTTCAAAATTTTTTAAATAAACTAAGCTTTGTTCAAGATGTTTTCTGTGTCTTTCACGAGTAATTAAAATATCGCTACTAGTAATAAATTTGTTTTTTAATTTATTTTTTATTTTTAAAATTAAACCATCGATGTTGAGATTTTCTTTTACTGAAATCAAAATGTGATTAAAGTTTTTTATTTCGGAATTTAAATCTTTGTTTAAAAGATCTGATTTATTGATAACAAGAATTGCATTTTCATCCATTAAATCCTTCAAAACTCCTTTAAAATCAACATTTTTTCCATCTATTACGATAAGTTTTAAATCTGCATCTTCTGCTCTTTTGAGTGCCAATTTAATGCCTTTTTTTTCTATTTCATTTTTAGATTCTCTGATTCCTGCAGTGTCAGAGACTACAACTGGATAGCCATCAATATTTAAATGTGTTTCAATCACATCTCTTGTCGTCCCAGCTATTTCAGAAACAATTGCTACATCACGATTTGAAAGATGATTTAACAAACTAGACTTTCCTGCATTCGTTGGACCTATAATCGCAATTTTAAAACCTTCTCGAATTATCTCTCCAACTTTTTGATCATCTAAAATCTTTTTTATATCTAAAAAGACTTCATTAGAATTTTTTTTAATATTTTTTAAAATATCTTTAGGCAAATCCTCGTCTGGAAAATCTATCTTGGCTTCAACGTGTGATAAAATTTTTAAAAGTTTTTCTCTTAATTCATTAAATTTGTCAGCAGATTTTCCATTCATTATTTTTATTGCTTGCTGTCTTTGGATTTCAGTTTCTGCTGAAATTAAATCAGCAATACTTTCTGCCTTAAGTAAATTTATTTTTCCATTTTGAAATGCCAACTTTGTAAACTCACCTGGCTCGGCTAATCTACAATTGTCCACTTCAGAAATAGAAGCGTGCAGGGTATCAACTACTGCTTTGCTTCCGTGTATATGGAATTCAGCCATATCTTCCCCTGTGTAGCTCTCAGGGCCAGGAAACCACAATATTATACCCTCATCAATAAGCTCAGAAGTCCTGATTTTGTTGATTTTTCTTAGTGTAGCAATTCTTGGCTCTGGAACTGCAGCTCCCGTTAATAATTGAATTACTTTTTGGGTGTCCTCTCCTGAAACTCTAATAATAGCTATACCAGAAATTCCTGGGCCAGTTGATAGAGCATAAATTGTCATTCCAATATTATAACTTCTATTTTGAGGTTCTGTAAAACTTTAAATTAATAGGTGAAAGAATTGAACGTTAAGCTGGTTTATTCATTGAACTGAAAAAATCTGCGTTACTTTTTGTTTCTTTAAGTTTAGAATTAATAAACTCAATCGCATCCATTGTTCCCATAGGGCTAATTATTCTTCTTAACACATTCATTTTTGAAAGATCGTCTTTGTCAAAAAGTAACTCTTCTCTTCTCGTACCAGACTTTGTTATGTCAATCGCAGGATAAATTCTTTTCTCTGCAATCTTTCTATCAAGAACTGTTTCGCTATTACCGGTTCCTTTGAATTCTTCAAAAATAACCTCGTCCATTCTGGACCCTGTATCGATTAGCGCAGTTGAGATAATGGTTAACGATCCACCTTCCTCTATGTTTCTTGCAGCACCGAAAAATCTTTTGGGTCTTTGGAGTGCGTTTGCATCGACACCACCTGTTAAAACTTTTCCTGAACTTGGGATTACAGCATTGTAAGCTCTTCCTAATCTTGTGATAGAGTCTAATAAAATAACAACATCTTTTTTATGTTCGGTTAATCTTTTTGCTTTTTCTATTACCATCTCAGCAACTGCTACATGTCTTGTAGCTGGTTCGTCGAACGTAGAGCTAATGACCTCCCCCTTAACGGTACGTTGCATATCTGTCACTTCTTCAGGTCTTTCATCAATTAATAAAACCATTAAATAACTGTCAGGATAATTTTTAGCGATTGAGTTTGCGATACTTTGTAAAATCATAGTCTTGCCAGCTTTTGGAGGTGAAATAATTATAGATCTTTGACCTTTACCAATTGGACTCACAAGGTCTATTAATCTTGGGGTTAAATCTGGTTTTTTCTCTATCGTGGTTGTCTCAACTTCCATTACCATTTGTTTGTCTGGATACAGTGGAGTTAGATTATCAAATGCAATTTTGTGACGCGCTTTTTCAGGCTCTTCAAAATTTATTTTGCTAACTTGCAATAAGGCAAAATATCTTTCTCCTTCTTTGGGTGCTCTAACTGGACCCTCTACGGTGTCACCGGTTCTTAATCCAAATTTTCTTATCTGACTTGGACTCACATAAACGTCATCAGGCCCAGGTAAATAATTCGACTCCATTGCTCTTAAAAAACCAAACCCATCTTGAAGCAGCTGCAAAACTCCTGCACCTGTTATTTCTTCTTTTTCTGCTACTTTTTTTAATATAGCAAATAAAATTTCTTGTTTTCTTAATGTGCTAGCATTTTCAATACCAAGTTCTTCAGCTTGAGTAATTAATTGTTCAGATGATTTTAATTTAAGTTCTTGTATATTCATGAAAGGGGAGGTTATTAAAATTTTTGTAAGATGAGATAAATATATATACTCTTTAAACTATTACAAGCTTAGATCTCAGTGCTCTTTAAAACTCATTAAAATAGTCATTTTATAGAGTATTTAAGAGCTTAAACTTAGTTCTCTAGCAAAA
>Ga0307986_10000197_pt1 | contig 45090 bp, 70 predicted proteins | sample EllFjometageno82_FD_203170 | JGI IMG/M metagenome (GOLD analysis project Ga0307986, IMG submission 203170) | Marine microbial communities from Ellis Fjord, Antarctic Ocean - #82 | ecosystem: Environmental > Aquatic > Marine > Unclassified | place: Southern Ocean | collected 2014-10-09 | reverse complement strand
GAATAGAGGCTATTGAGAGGGCTAGACTTGAATCAATAGCAGCAGCAGAACGCGCGGAATACAACGCACAAGCGGCGGTTAGGGCTGAGCAGCAGCGCCAAGTTGATGAGCAAGCGGCAAAGGATGAAGCGCAGCGTATACGCGAAGCTAATATTGATCACAAGAAGTTGATGAATAACGCTGCTTTAACTGCTTTTTTCGACAAAGGCTTAGCGGTAGACGATGCAAAGACCGCATTGAGAGCAATCATAAACGGCGAGATTCCTGGCGTATCAATCCAATATTAGGGGTAATTTATGCAAACAGTAGCAGTAAGGTTAAACGCGCGGGACGTAGCGCAAGGCTTTAAATTTTTGGATCACAATGAGAAAATCGATTTTTTAGATGAGCTGTATAACGCTTATAGAGACGATGCTCAGGAATTGTCCGGCGATATCACGGTGATGGCGACGGAAGCGAAGGGTTATAGCAATAGAGCTAAAGCAGCAATTAACTTAATCCGCGACGCTCTCAATATCGCTGCAATACCGGCCAGAAAAACCGAACGGCAGTCTTTCTGATGTCAAAGACAGCAAATGAGCGAAAAAGAGACTCCCGAGCAGCTAGAGCGCAACACTTGAAGGACGTAGGAGCCAGCGAAATAAAATTCACGGTCTATCGATCTACTCGCGAGAAGTTAAATTTTATAAACAAACACGTAGAAGTACAGGACGACTGCGACACCCTAACACGAATTATTCACGCAGTTTACGATTTAATAAAACGTGACATGTCACACGAACAGCAGTTAATAAAAGATATAGGTGAATAATATGGCGATTAAAAAGAAATTACACATAGCAACAAGCCCGTTATCAAACAATATTTTTTGCGGTCACTTAATTGAAAAAGACACGGCTTGGGCGGCGAATAAGCAAGATGTAACTGCAGATGCTTTAAACGCTGTCTTAGATCACTGCATAAAATTCGAGGAAAAAACAGGCGACAAAGTTGCCTTGTCCAGCAGCAGCAAAAAATACACGTTTAATATTGTTGTTGAGGAAATTACTGGCGCTAACGTTAATGAAAAGGTGAGTAAATAATATGTCAATCAAACTAGGTAAAAAGCTAGACAGCACATGCATAAGTTCCAGATTAACCCTGCTGGCCACAGGGGAAGTTTTCTACACAAAAAACATCGAAGAAATAAAATTTAATGGATACAGTTTAAATATTAACGGCTGGCGAGTCTGTGGTAAAAAAGAGTATTTGCTCGATCAAGATTGGTACTACCCAGCAGCAACATACACTATAAACGACGTTGAGCTAGTTGATGAGCGCTTAAGTTATGAAAAGGCTGTTAAGTCAGAGTGTATTTACCTTTCTAGCACTATGAGTAAAAGATTTCACGCAGACTGTAGTAATCCTGATTCACAAAGTAAAGAATACCTGAGACATCTTTGCGATTTTAGCTTAGTTCATAACACACAAGAGGCCGCAGTACTTCACACAAAAGCAATGATGAGGGTGTCAGAATGATTATCATAAACGAAAAATTCAGCACAGAGCGCGACAAGTATCAGTGGCTGCTACACGAAGCGAAGCAAGGCGCATCTAAAGAGGGTGAGCCTATTGTTACAACTAGCACCTCTTATCATTCTAATCTGAAAGCCGTATGCAATGAAGTGGCTAACAGACAGCTTGGCGAGTGTGAGTCAGCTGAAGAGGTTGCTGCAGCGCTGGCTAAATTCTCGATAGAAATAAGCGAACTGTTTGACGGACGGGGCGAAGAATATGTGCAAAAATTCGGATAAAAATAAACCCCTCCGCACCGCTGTCGTATTTGACAAGTGCGGCATTGATTTCGTGCCAATTCCAGTTTTAGACGCTGAGCATAAAAAAGGGCTGCGCAAAGTTATGGTTGATAATTTGATTGAGCTTGAAAAAATTGGAATCGATGAAATATTGAACGAGGTGGCAGAATGAGCAAGCCAAATAATTGCATAAAACTGAACTTAGAGCAGTTAACAAAGATTTACAATATAGGCTATGCAGCTGGGCATAACGATACTGTTGAGAACTGTTTTACAGACGTTTGTTATCAAGATGCTGGTGAGTATCACCAAGATGTTGTAGAGGAAATTATAGAAGACATAGAGGATCATAACGCAATACCCGAGGGCTATGCGTTGGTGCCTGTTGCTGATAATTATGCAGACAAAGGCGCGGCACAAAAGGCATTTTGGCACGCTTTAGAGTTTTGCAATGATCAAGATGATCGCAATATACGCAAGCACTGGGATAACTACAAAGCGGGAGTATTGGGGTTATGAGTTATTTTATATCAATAGCTATTATGATTTGTTCAGCGTTTTTTGTTGGTGTTAGCGCAACTTCATTATACTACGAAGAACAAGTAAATATGAATAAAAAATCAGTAGCACTAATAACAGAGTGCCAAGAGAATTTACTTCGCAATCAAGTGTGCGAGTTAATAGCGAAGGTGGTTAAATGAAAACAGCATTCGCATTAATGGCGCAGCATGAAAAAGCAGTATTGCCGCTCGATGATATTTGTGAAGAGTATTTTGGATGCAAAAAGAAAACAGCAGAAGGAAAAGCATTGGCTGGATCGCTGCCAGTTGCCGCATTTAGAATCGGCACGCAAAAAGGGCGCTGGATGGTTCATGTTACAGACTTGGCGGAAATGATAGACAAGCAGCGAGAGGAGGCTAAAAAGGATTGGATCGGGGCTAAATAGCCCCTTTCTTTTGCGCGGTGCAAATAGACTAAAAACAGGCTTTTTTGGGTGTGGTGGTCACGCATTGGTCACAAGATTTTATAGTATTGTTTTAAATCAATTAGTTAAGCCTAGTATCTTGCCTATCCATCATAGGCGCAACCGAAAACGTACGATCAACCGTATGGCCCGTGTTTGCTGGTTTTAACGTTGTTTTCACTCTATTTGCAAATCCTATATTTTGCGTTATTAACCGATATTCGTTGATATTATTCTGCCGTGGTGGTCACATAGTGGCCACATACTTTCTTGTGACCACTTAGGATAATTATGGCAAGCTATACAATTCAAAAAAGAAAAGCTGCTACATCGGGGTTTAGATACACGGTTGTAATCCGTGTAAGTAAATCTAAAAAGGTAGTGTACAGAGAATCTAGGACATTTTCAAAGCATACCGGCGCAGTGGCGTGGGCGAAAATTCGCGTTAATGATATAGAGATAAATGGCTATTCATCTGCAGATGATGAAATTACAGTTGGCGATATGATTCACAGGTATTTAGACGATCCACACGTTGAGCTTGGCAGAACAAAATTAAACGTTTTAAAATTATTGGTAGATTGTGACATATCAAAAATTAAAGTATCGGCTTTGCAATCGCATCACATTGTTGAGCATTGCAAACAGCGGATATTGTCAGGCACAGGTAAATCAACTGTCAGCCACGACGTAAGCTATTTGAGAAGCGTTTTAAAAATAGCTAAGCCATTCTGGGGCTTTAATGTAAACGACCAGTGCGTGGTTGATGCGTACCCTGTGTTGTACAGTTTAAAGCTAATTGGCAAAAGTGAGCGGCGATCCAGGCGGCCCACTGAAAACGAAATCGATTTAATTAAAGAGGAATTAGCGAAACGATCACAGCATCACTCTTCAAGAATACCGTTTACCGACATTTTAGACTTTTCTATCCTGTCTTGTATGCGAGTTGGCGAGGTGTGCGATATAACTTGGAATGATGTTGACGTAGAGCAAAAAGCCGTTTTAGTTCGTAATCGTAAAGACCCGCGCAAAAAGGCAGGCAATCACATGCTAGTACCTTTACTCGGTGGGGCGTGGGAGATACTAAACAATCAGCCGCGCAATGAAGAAAGAATATTTCCATATCAATCAACGTCTGTTACATCTGGATTTCAGCGGGTTAGAAATAAACTAGGAATCGAAAATTTACGCTATCACGATTTAAGGCGCGAAGGCGCGAGCAGGTTATTTGAAAAGGGGTATACGATTGACGAAGTGGCACAAGTTACAGGGCACAGAAATATAAACACGCTCTGGCAAGTTTACACTGAGCTATTCCCCAGCCGTTTGCATGATAAAGAATTATAAATAAATATAGCAAAACACTATACATATATAGCAAAGCACTATATAATAGCTTTATTGAATCAAACAACGAGAGTGATAAAAACAATGAAAGATTTAAACAAGCAAATGATGGTTGAAGCTGGCGGCAATGTTTGGGAGAAAAACGGTATAGAGCGCGTTTACATGAGTCTTCAAGCTTTGCGCAACCTTGCAGCATTAAATAATTATCTTGAAGCTTTTGCAGATCCCAGCAAGAAGATGAAACAGGCTAAAACTTTCTTTGATGTTAAAACAAACGAACTTAAAAGCGATGTTGGCATGATTAGATCTAGTTTAAACTCAATGGGCTTTGATTGCTCAAAATAACAACCCAGCCCTGCGGGGCTATAAATCAAACATTTAATAAAAGGGATATCAAAATGTCTAATTTAACTACTCTAGAAAGCATCAAGCTACAAATCAACAATCTGAAAACTGACGCAATAAACGAAGAAGTAGAAATTCTTAACGTTCTGCATAGTCAGCTTGACGATTTTTTATCTGCATCTTATTCTGCTGATGAAATAGACGACGTGTTGAAAGGTTCCGGCGACTGCCTAACCGGGCTAGATGAAGATCATTATTTTTATGCTGATGTTAGAAATATTCAAGATCAGATAATTAACTTTTCACTGAAAGCGAAACAATGTACATGAACACGGCGGCCGGCTCAGTTTCAAACTTTCACTAGGAGTTTAAAAAATGAAATATCTAAGAAAACGCATCACTTGTGTTAACCGTAATAATTCAGAAAAAAACGAAACGGCGATTGCTAAAATTAAACAGCGCTGCATCGAAAAAATGGCATTAAAAGGCTGGTCGCATGATGTAGATAAAGAGGACTATTGCAGCGGTGATTGTATGCTTAAATATGAAGCATTCTTTACTATTTTTAAAAACGCAAAATAACAAGGGGAGGAGGTAGAATGAAAAAGGCGCAGGCACTAGAAAGCCACATCGCGGATAATTTCGCGAGCCAAGCAGAATTTGCCAGGGCTCAAGGGGTTAAGCGGCCCCAAGTCACGCAATGGATTAAAAGCGGTTTTATTGTCGTAGACGGCGAGCTTTACTCGCATAGACGTGAGCTAAAGCTGGTTTAATTTGTTATAATATAACATTAATTTTTAACTAAATTGGTGTTATATGTCATTCAGACGCGCGGCTAAAGTAGATGATAATCAATCAGATATAGTGAGATTGTTTCGCAAGCTCGGTTGGAGGGTTTTAATTATTAGCCAGCTAAAAAATTGCTGTGATATTATAGTTAGCAAGGCGGGCAGAACAATAGCCGTGGAGATTAAAGACGGCAAAAAGCCTCCCAGCGATCGGAAGCTTAGTGACGGGGAAGTTGAGTTTAGAGATAATTGGCAGGGAGAGTACGCGCTAGTTATTTGTGATGATGATGTTCTAGCGCTGCAAAACTCTCAGTCCTGAGCCTCCATTATTGCTGTAGATTTATCAGCAGCTATTGCCAACACTTTCAGAAACTGCGCTTTTGTAACTTCTGACCAGGTATTGTCTGCAAGCTTCCATCGAGCTAGTGTTGTCTTCGTTGGCATACTGGATATTCTAATACTTATGCGGCTTTGTGACTGCTCCCCCGCATCAAATACCATACCGTCTACTTGTGCGGTTATTGCGGCTATGCCGACAAGAGCCTTTTTTCTTTTTAGCGCTCTCTTTTCTTTTTCTATAATATTCTCTAATTTTATTAAGGCTACGGGGTTGTGTAAATAAATACCATCTCCGCCTGGTTTATCTAAATAACAATCAGCCGGATATTCTAGGCCATTGCTCATCTTCTCTAGCAGAGACGACAGAACCATTATTGGCCCGCTTGTTGTAATTATTTGTTGCTTACGCATTTGATGTATCCCCATGATATGTTACAACAACTTTACAGCTAGCCGAGGTTAGTTGGTTTCCATTTGAATCTGCACCACCGCCGCCGTCTTCCGGCCTACTTGCAAGCCTGAAACCCCCTGTAACGACAAGTATTCCGTCCGATCTGCTTTGTGCTTTAACCCCATACCCGTTGCTGCTGTAAAGCCAGCCCGTGTCGATCCACTTACCATCGTATAAAATCATTGCTTTTACGTCGCAATCAAGCCATTTAGAATTTCCAAAAGGATTGGTTATTAAATAAAATCCAGACGTTGTTACAGTGCCAAAATCAACTAACTTCCTGTTTGCCTTTTCTGTTACAAGTCCGTCAAAAGTTGAGGCCCCGGTTACATCTAGGTTTCTTCCAACATTAACATCTAGAGAGGGGGATAAAGTGCTAGGTAAATTGCTGGCAATATTTCCAGAATGTACTACTTCATTATAAGTACCTGAGTCATCTTCTATCTCAAATCGATTAGTAGTATTATTCCAGCCAAGCCCTCGGTAAGTGTTAGAGTTTGCATCTTTAAATTCTATGTATGAAGAAGAGAATCCAATAACTCTCAAAGGAAAACTAGTTGCAATTCCGGTTAAAATAGTCCTGACCCCATTGTGATGTATTACCGTTTCACCACCATTGCGAACAATAAAGTCATCGCCTGCACCGTTATTGTCGCTATCGAATTCTATTTCAACAGCACCCAGAGACTTTAGCTTAACAGATCTGCTGCCAGATCCTGTTTGTTCTATCAAAACCCCATCGGTATTGTTAATCTGTAGCGACCCGTTAAGACCTCGATAGTTGGATTTAACGCCCCCGTCCCCAAAAGTCGCCACGTCCGCGCTGGTTATATACGCTAGTCTTTTTCCGAGACCTGCGTTAGTCTTTCCATATAAAGCAGAAGCCGAATTTGAGTTTAGCCAAATATTATTAGCTGCTAAAATATCATGACTGTACAAAATTACTTGGTTATTAGATGGATTTATTTTAGCCAAAGTTATATCGCTGGTCCCGTCAAAAAAATTAACTTTGTGGTTTGTAGCGCTAACAGTTTGTACCCAAATCATACCGGCTACTGCGTAAGATGGTCGAGACGCCCCGCTGTGGTTAGAGTTTACTGCTAGCTCATACAAATCCAGCGCACCGTTTAAATCATTTCCGCCAGAGCTGTTCGGGTCGATTGCGTTTTGATAATTAAATTGACTCATTGTTTAAAACCATATCCCGATGCCACATAATCAAAAGTTTTTGATATTCCGGCGCCTGTTGAGTTGTAAAAATTTACGTTAAATTGTTGTTCGTTTTTTGCTGTTACTCTGTGATAATCTCCCGTCGAAAGGCTTTCTCCATTTATTACCACGGCCGGCGTTTCGTTAAATGCGCCGTTTTCGTATGTAATTGTCGCGCCGCTTGACGGGCAGTTTATATCGTCGCCGCCCTCAACTCTGTCAGGCATATCAACAACAACACGAAGCTTTGTAATTGCAGGCGTTACAAACCCATCAAGCGAAGATAAAACGGCTCTAAACTGATACGACCTAGCTCTGATATCGCCAATTTTTAACTCATGCCAGTCCGACCAAGAGCCAGCGCTCGGCGATTGATCGCTTTTTCGCAGCTCTATTTTTACAGACCATTTATCAGGATCTGCATTGTTTAAAAAATCAACACTGCTCAAAGTTTCCCAGCTTGAAATAACAGAGGCGTAATCAATGCCGCCAGCTATCATTTCAACACTTAATCTTGAATCAAATATTCCTCCTAGATCGACAGAGTCGGCAAAATTATAAACACCGATCGGATTTAAATTACCGTTTACTTTAGATAAAATAATCGAGCTATTCTCTAATATACAATTTGTTTTTTGGCCTGCGAATTGATCATCTTCAATGAGAGTTTTAACTACGTTAAACCCAACGATTGATTGTATGTTGTTGGTCGCAATTGCGGCGTTTATGCTTTCCCTGCCGCCTGCGTCCACTGCTTTAATTAAATAAGAACCGACTCTTGAGGGCAATATAACCTGTGTTGAGGATTTTGATAGCCGGCCCGATACCGCAGAGCTAGATCCCCACGTCGGGCTAGTTAGCGATGATGTGAATTTAACAATATAACCAGCTAGATCAATATCTGAATTTGCGGGCCATTCAAGCAAAACGCTACCCGAGTTATTCTCTATCGATAAACCCTGAACATCTGCCGGCGGTGTTGTTTTACCCGTTATGCTTACAAAGTTCTGTAGAGTAAAAACGCTAGTTATATTCTGAACTGAAATATATCTCAATCTAATATCGTAAGCAGAGCCCTCAAAAACATCGTTAGCATAAATCAGCGATTGATTTGCTGGGTAAGTTTCAGTTTTATAATAGCTGTCACTTCCTGCTGGTCTGTATGATATTTCTATAAATTCAGGCGATACAGCGTCGTCGCTGTCATTGCTCAAGACCTCTATAGCAGCCCTGGCAGAAAAAGAGCCGTCGGCGTTAACTAAAAGCGCGCGCTCATCCGTAATTATTTCTAAAATAGTTGGCGGCAAGGGGCGGCTAAAAGTGTTAATTGCAGGCTTATAGTATCCAGGGTTGTAGTCGACAATCGCGCCGTTTTCGCTCTCAAATATTTGCGGGTCTGCGTAATCAACAAGCGTTAACGTTGCGTTTAAATCCTCGCCGTTTTCAATTTCTTTTATAATGTATTTTCTGTCAATCGATTCTGCGGCTGTTCCGATTAAAACTAGGTCGCCTGGCAAAACGTCTGCGCTCGCTGCTGTGGCTGACAAAGTAACAACGTTGCCAGTTATTGACACGGGATATATATTACTGTTCTGCGCTGATTGCGAGTGTCTAAATGACACGAAATAACTATCTGATTGGTTGGTTTCGATATCGCTAATTAATATAATATCGTTTCCGTTTATAGAGCTAACGCGACTAGATGTAACAGCGCCCTGTATCTTATCGTGAGATACAACAACAACATCGCCCTTAGTCGTGAATAAACTTTCAATACCTGTGCTTAGCGTGTAAATCTCGGGTCTAAGCTCGATTTGGGCGTGTGCGAATTTGGCAAAACGATACAATTCGTCGGGGTCTGTGATACCTGTGCAATCCAAATCTTCAACAATATCTGCTGATGTTTCCGTTCTGCTGTCATCGCGTTTAATTTTAATATTATCAACTGTCCAGTCTTTCGCGGGATTAACAAACGAACAGTTGAACGCATCCGGTTTTTTAGTGAAAACCTTGGACGCAGAGAAGCCAAACGAGTTCGAGTTGCTGAATTTTTGGACAGCAGGACGGCCGCTTACATCGAAAATAACAGTCTTTACGCCGTCAACTTCTGATTTTGCAGCTCTGCCAATGCTAGCAATTTTGCTCATTATCGTATCTTGACGCGATGAGTAATCGACAACGTGATTAATTCTATGACGTGGTTTTGCGTTCACTGCTGTGTTGCATCTAGCCGCCCAAGCAACAAATTGATCTAAATCTATACTGCTATTATTCGTTTTCTTTTTAGCTGCGTCTGATCGCAATAGTGTTAAATATTCCCATGCTGGATTACCTGATTGGTCCGGCGTTCTGCTGTAACTGCTTGTCGCAGGGCTGTATGTTTCGGGCACGCTTTGCACTTTGCACGACAGTTGACTAATGTTTCCGCTTAGTTGGTCAGATGCTTTTATTCTGATTCCAATGTACGCAAAACCAGCGGGGAAGGGGTTTATAGCCGTGTTATCGCCTGCAGTAAGCTGCGTTGTTTTCAGCCCGACAAGCGTTATTTCATCGCGTATTCTTGTGGACGTAGAATCAGCAGTTAGCCTAACTACTCTGAAATCATATTGCCCTTTTTCTAAAAACGGAATATCTACCGTCCTATATGTAGCTTCAACTGTTGAATCCGAAAATCTAATGGCGCCCTGATTCTCTGCTTCAAATGTAATGCTTGCAGATGAATAGCTGCCATTGCTAACCGTTTTGCCTGACATGGCAGATTGAGCGCTACCTACTTTTATAGTATTGCCGTTGATTTCTTGTGCTGTGTATATTCCAGAGTTGCTACCAGCGCCGGATACTGAGAATATTTCCCCATTATCCATTGTTGCCGGAACAGAGTTTAAATCTATAAAGTACTCTGTTAAATATCTATCGTAAGTATTTGAATTATCATCGCCTGAATATACTATTTCAGTTCCAGCGAATGTGCGCACAGCTCTAAATGTTAGCGCTTGAATAGACGACGGTTTTGCATTTATCCAAGTTGAGCCGCCTATTTTTTTATATTCTACTTTAATTTCTATCGACCGATTTTGATATTTTCCTTTGTCTGAAATATTAACAAGGCCAGAGTTTAAGGCGAAAATCATAGAAGCTTTTTCTGAGAAGTCACCGCCTCTCAACGTCTGGCTTTGTCCTTCTAGTAATTTTATAGATAATCCACTCTGGTTCGACACGTCGCCTTTTATTATTGTGATGGGGTTATGGTTTGTATAGCCATCATTTATTTGTATCTGAACGTCGTTAAAATTCTCGATTGGCGTGTCGCTTATTCTTAAATCAGAGATAATCACGGGCGCATAACCGACCATAAAAACCTGATTTAAATACACGTCTTTGCCGTTAGCTTCTTTGACCGGTTGAGCAGCTAGCGGCGGTATGTATCGATTAGTGCCAATGTGATATGGCACTGGTGAGCCCGCTCGGACTTGATTAGACGTGCCTGAGATATTCAGCGTTGGTGATGATGCTTGGCCTTGGTTTGCTGAGTTGTCGGGCGATTCGACAGGAAAAAGAGCGCCGGATAAAAAGCTTAGGCCCACCCCGACAATGGCGCCCGCTGCAACTGTGGCCGCGAATCCGCCGCCCATTGAGGCGGCTAGCCAAGGCTGCCCCATCGATAAAGCGGCTATTGATATAACTGCAAACGCTATTTTTTTAAACGAATCGCCAGCCGGTGCTTGAGTTATTAAAAACGTGCCGGTTTTCGGTCTGATGCAATCCCACAGCCTGCGGTCAACATGTGAAAATTTATTGTCACTGCTAATAAATCCAACGCCTGCGAAGTCAGAAAAATAACCCAAGTCTTTTATAATCTCGCTGATTGTTTTCGACTTAGTTTTGTAGAGCTTTTCGTTTAGCGTCTGCTCGTAAACGTACCGATGTATAACCTTGAACGTCATTAGTAAAGCCCTGGCAGTAAGATGTTATTCATGGTGTCTTTAGGAAAAGCATATACACCTTCGTCTTCTCTAAAAAGAACAAAGTTTGCCTTGTCTTGCTCCCAAGTTGCACTTGATAGTCGCATGTTTTGAAACGTCGCTATCGATGATTTGGTGCCATTAGCCGCAATTGATATAATCTCAAACTCAGCCTTTATTTCGTCTGTCTGTCGGATAATTGCGTATATCTCGCCGGACACGTCTGATATTGAAATGCTCGCGTTATTCGATTGATCGTCGTTTTCGTTCGGTAGCGTAATGTCAAAAGGTAGCGCGGTATAAGTCTGCGAATCAAAATCGATATCAACAAAATTTCTTGCCAGATACATAATCTCGTTGTCGTAATAGATGCGCAATAAAACTATTTCCGCACTCTCTGTCTCTAAAGAGTAAAGCTGCTCTAGGCTGGATAAACTAATTTCACGGCTCATAACGATAGTACCCCAGAATTTTGCCCGACCATTTTTTGCCGTTTAGCTTCTCAATCGATGGGAAGTCGTTAATATTTTGATGAATAAATAAACCGTCGCCAAGGTAATAGCCAACATGCCTACCGCACTCAACAGAGCTAAAAACAATGCCGTCAAGGTAAGTTAAATCAGCTTTTTCAATAGCAATAAAAGTGGGTTTAGCGGATGCCAGTACCATGCTTTTCATGCTATCTATCCGGTATTCTAGCGAGGGCAATGGATAGCCGAAATAATCAAAATAGAGCAGGCTGCCGAATTGGTAGCAATCAGCCGTCGCAAAAGGAATGCCCAAATATTTGTCTGTATCTAACTTAATCAAACCGGCATATCCTCAAACATCATTAGAGACAAAGCGACGCGATACATAACCCCACCGGCCGGCCTGATCGCTGGTCTACTGTCTGTTTCAAAAAGCATTATCACCGGTGTTTTAGAGACAGGCTGAACCCACTCGAAACGCTGAGAGCCGCCCAGCAAAGTGTCTTTGTAAAACGTTTTAAACGTTGTTACCTGAGTTGATGTACACAATATTGTTAATGATATCAGTACAGGAGCGCCCGTTGATCTGCGCCTAACCTGCGGCGGTCCTATGTCGAATTTAGTTGAGGTTGAATTTAAATTATCGGCCATTTCCTCGATATAGCCGTTTTGTTCTACAAGTCCGTTTAATATTACCGGCCAAATCGCATAGCTCATAATTAGGCTCCTCTTGGGCTAAGGTTAAATCTACCTTTTAAGCCCTTATCAAATGCGCCGCGCTGCAATCCTGAGCTGACCATTTTTGTGATCGTCATTTCGATATCTATACCGCCTGACTGGTTCTCTTTGCGCCCTGTCTCTTCGACTTGAACGCCTGCCTGATTAATAATTGATACGTTATTCTGTACGACTACAGAGCCACCGCCGCCGGTTGACTCAACGCCTAGATTTCCCGAGCTTGTGCGAGTTAGAGGGAGTATTGCCTCTGCGCCAGCCTCACCCACTATGTTGTACGGTGTACCGCCAGCAGCAAACGCCGTGGGGCTACTTACAACTGAGTTGGTGAAACTCGATAGACTTGGCACGCCGCCCTTGGCAAACTCTCTAACGAATGGAGTAGCGCCGCCGGTTGCTCCTGCTGGAAATCCGCCGCCAAACAATCCACCAAAGCCGCCGGATAGTGCGTCCGACAAAGCGCCCGACAGAGGTTTGGTAATGTTCTCTTGTATAGCAATGCGAGCAAGGTCAGCCGCAATACTATTGACCATGTCCGAGAAGTTTAACTTGCTGGTAGTGACGAACGTTAACAGCGTATCTTCAAGACTTTGCATTGCGTTAGCCCCGGCTTTTTCAACGTTATCAAACGCATTACCGATACCATCTGAATACTCAACAAAACCAGCTTTGCCAGCGTCTATAAATGTCGTTTGAGTGGTGTGTAAGTTGTTGAAGTCTTCGCTAAGAATTTTTAGCTGCCTAGCGTAAGTGTCTGTGCTAATAGCGCCTAAGTCTAAGAGGCTTTTGGCTTCGCTTAACGCAATATTGTAAAGCTCGACGGCAGTCCTTGTAGAGTTAAAAATATTGCGACCTTCCGACAATGCTTTGTTGTATTTCTTTTGTGCTGAAGCTTTAGAGTCACCCCCTCCACCCTTTCCTGTCGGTAGATCTAAAGCAAATCCTGCAAGTCTATCTTCTCCGGCGTTTATTCTTGCCAAGCGAGCTTTGTCGTATGCGTCCCTTGCTTCGTTAGCTAGCGATATATCAGCCTTAAAAGATGCGATAGACTCCTGCCTCTCGCTTAATATATCGCTAATCAATCCCAGTCGGTTCTCTTTTATATTTTGTAGAGTTCCATCTAAAGCGCTTACTGATTGATCATCTATCCAGTTTTTAGGGTTGAGTATTCGGCCTATTTCTTCTGTATAAGCCGCCGCTTGATCAATAAAAGCCAAAAGCTCTATCGTCATTATTTGAATGAACGCGGTTATGTTGGTGGGTAGGTTTGAAAAAGCATCAATCATAAACCCTATAAATCGATTAGTTGATAGCTCGATTGATTCAAACGAGCCACCGACAACGGGCGCAAGCCCAGAGAAGCCGTCGGCAACAATGGTGAATACTTTATCAAACTGATTACCCATCGCCGCAACGACAGCAAACAATTGACCGGATGCTATAAAGTCTGTTAGCTCGCCTATTGCGTCTGTTGCCGATCTAACGCCGTCAGTTATTAAGCTTCCAACGCCTTGACTGCTGATAGTTAAGAATAACTGATCCCAGCTATCGCCTAAGTTTGATATAGCCCCGTCTAGTGTATCGGCCCTTAATGCCATTGCGCCGGCAAACTGGTTGTTTCCTAGATCCTCTAGATATTCCTGTATCGATAGAGAGTTGTTTTTTATTGTCTCCGTTACACCCTGAAATGTAAAAGAAACTTCATCGCCCTGCTTTCTAGCTTTTATGCCGAATTCTTTTAGGCGCTCAAACTCTCCGACTGTTGCGTCTGCAACAGCCTCAATAAGTTGATCAAGTGATTTGCCCATTGCGCTTGCAGTGTTGCCGAAGCTAACGAGGGCTTTCTCTGATGGGTCTAGGCCTAAGTTTCTGAGTTTAACAAATGCTGTAGCCACCTCTCCCAGAGCGAATGGCGTGGTAGCCGCAAAGTCTTGTATAGCCTCAAATGCAACAGAAGCCTTTTCTGCTGATCCTGTGGCCGTTACTAATGAGGCGTTTATAATATCAAATTGACGTGAAACGCTTATTAGTTTTACGGTGGCGAATCCAACAAAAGCAACCACTAGGGCCGCTATTGCCTTTTCTGCTTTTCTTGATGCAGCGGAAAGCCCTTGAAGGTCTCGCTCTCCGTTACGTACACCTCGACTATCAACAGCTATACCTAGAGTGGCTATATCAGACATTTTTTAACATCCTCGCGACCATGCTATCAACAGCATTATTTTTTTCATTCTGGGAGTCCTCGGGCGTAGCGTTAGTGAATGGCGATGGCTCCATAGGGTTTGCTTCAAAGTGTGATTTTTTACCGCTAAAGCTTTTGAAGCTATCAAATATTATTTGATGCTCAAAAGGGTAAAGCTCAATGCCTTGAGAATCAGACCAACACTTTATCTCTGTGTGCTTTACGTATGTTTCAGACGATGAAGGGAATCCTATTCTTTGCATGTAATTTATAATGTGCATTGAGTGATTAAGGAAAGGAAGCTCCGGCACACCTCCCGCCCCTTGAATAGATAAAAACCTCGGCAGTTTAATGGCGCGGTCTTTATCTTCAAATAAAGCATATAGCCAAGCAAGCTGAGATATATACAGAGAAACTTCTGATTCTAGTTCGGCATAAAGTTTTTTTTACTATAAATAAACTTAGCTATTTCTAAAATCCAAGGACTTAGGTCTTTGTTTGAGTAAAATTCTTTTTTTGATGTGCAGGTCTTGCCGTTTATTTGAACAAGAATATCTTTTGTTATGTCGCATTGAAATTGAATGTCACACTTCGCTGCGTCTTGAATTGCCTGTGCATTGATTTCACCGCCTTTCTTTAGGCTGTATTTTTTCGCAATCGCGCGCATTCTTTTTCTTTTTTCTTCTTCTTTTTTCATAAATTCTATGGTGTGAGGCCCGTACAAGGTTACGTGCATTTCATCACCCTTATCTGTACAAGCCGGCTCATCCGTATCTGGGTCAATAAATTTGAATTTAGAAGTTTTGAAGGTAGGCGTTGCGGCTAATAAATCCATTATTGCCCCGCTACTGGGGATTTTGTTAAAGCCAATTTTGAGCTGGCCATTTTTAAATCAGTTGCGCCGCCATAATTGGTCGTGTAGCTTCCGACAAGGCACAGCTTATAAGCTATAAAGCCCTTACTGTCAGTTATTTTCAAAGACTGATGCCCGTTTCCTAGTGACGAAGCAAGAATGGCCTGGCCTGGATCAGCTTCGTTTCTTGCCATTGCTATGTCAATATCACCGGTTTTTTTGGCAGATTCATATCGCTGCTCATACTCATCGTCAATACTCTGATACGATTGTATTTCAATAGTCACTCCATGCTCACTGATGGTTTTTATACCTTTGATCTGAGTATAAGTTTTAGCATCAAAACCTGCTTTATCGTGCGTCGCCGGCTCACCCGAAGATATTTCGATTTTGGTGTTAGCCGTTTTAGTCAAAGAAGACATTATTTTGATCCTTTTTAAGTTCTTGAATTCAGGTATTTATAAAATGTTATTATATAACATTATCCGATAATTGTATATTCAGCGCTAAAAGATGCCATTAAAAATCCATTATCTGCAACAGCGTTCCGAATTTGTGGGATTCGGTTGAATTCTATCCCGCTTAACTCTGTGCCACGAATGAAAGCGTCTAGCAATAATTGCGCATAATCGCCGCTTTGAATGTTAGCGCCAGCACCGGCTTTAACAAAAATATTAATCTGTAATATACCGCTCTGCTGTGTTGCTGCGTCGAAAGCTATACCCTCACTAAACGAATCTGCCGGTAGAATATAAGCCCTCAAATGGTCGTCTGTGGGCGCCGCCGTGCTGTCTACGTAGTAAGTGGTCGGAAGCCCTGCAACTGTCGAAAGGTATGCAAAAAGTGTTCTGGTGATCTGATTAGGTGCTTGCATTGCGTATTGCTTCCCTTATTGCTCTGCGTAATTGAATAGCGGATATTTTAAACATGCCATGTGGCGCTTGGACTCTACTGCTTCCGTCCTCTAAATCTTTTACGTAGTCTAATGTTGATGTGTAGTAGAAAATATTATTACTGTCAGCGCTAATTGCAGGCATCGCCCTAGCTACGGCGGCGTCATTGCTTCCTGAATTATCTATAGTATCTGGGCTATTAGCAGGACTACCAATCGAGGCGATTAATGAGCCTCTAGCCTGTCCTGTGTCTACCGGCATTTTTTCAGTTACCATTTCAACAACGTCTAATCTGGTTTTTCTAACAACCTGATCAATTGAGCGCTCTGTTCTTTCGGCCCATCGATTAAGATCGTTGACAAAACTCATAACCTAGCCTGAATTTTATAGAGCATTACCACATCGCCTGGCTGGACAATTACAACGTCAATAATTTGATACTCGTTAGAGCCGTCGATTACTTTTGAGTAGCCGCGGGGGTCGTGGTCACTATCAAGCAGCAATTTAATATCAGTGCTTTTAATACGTGAGCCGTCGCCCACTTCAAACGCTGAGAATTTAGAGCGCACCGCAACAACGCCCTGAGTAACCGCAGTTGATACGGGGTCGTAGCTCGGCCCTGTTGTTGTTTCTTTGTATAGCTGCATAGTTGCGCCATTTTCTGCAATCAGCTCTTTGGCGTCTGCTTGTAGCTCTAAGTGATCTCGATTTGGCATTAGTTAAACACCGTAAATCTTACGCCATTGTTAGCGCTGGCCATTAGCCCAGATGCAGCCGTGGTAATTGCAGGCGATACAATGCTTTCTTTGCCTTGGTCTGTGTATTCGATCTCGGTCGATAATATGTCGGTTTTCTTAACCGTTTTCTTGATAGAATTATCCACAAGCGCAAGCGGATCATTGCCCTGGTCAATTGCAATCGCCGTTTCCAGCTCCATTTTTACGACCGAGCCGCCGCCGCTAAAATCAGGTATTACCGTCGTGCCAATTTCTACGCCATTAAATACCGCGCCGGTCCTCGGCCATTCGTTATCTTGAGCCGCATCGGTTTTAGTACCAATAAAGCTGCTGCTATCAACATAATCATGTGCCCGAGTTAGCAGCACATCGGCGTCGGTCGTTAGCGTTACACCTCTAGCTGTTGCGTATATTGTTAATGCTGTGCCGGTACTGTATGCCATCAATCATCCCCATTGTTTGTATCTAATAGTCCGTGAATTATGCGCGTTTGCTCGCTGCTAATTAGCACGGCTCTCTCGTCAGCATACGTAGTCATCAAGCTAAGAAGCTTTGTTGTAGCTGAGCTAAATTCGTCATCTTCAAAAAGATAGGCTTGAATAGGATTGTCAGCAGTTGCGTGAATGCTTACAAATACTGCGATGCTCACTATGCTGCTCTCGCTAAAAACTATCGTATGTCTAGCAGCTTGAGGCCAGCGCTCAAACATATCCTTTAGCTCGTCACTGTAGGTTAGCGGGTCGGCTGGCACTAGGTACGCTGAGAATATACGCATAGTTATGTCCCCGATATCGGCAGTGAAATAGAGCCATCATTATTTACGAGAACGTTTGGTGATACACTGTTATTTCTGGTAAATGGTTGGCTGTCATCTTTGTCGATGTTGACTGCTGTGCCTGCACCTTGCTCTTCGTATACTTTAATGTTTGAAAATGAACACGAATTTGAACTCCTATTAAAAAGTCTTAAAGTGCCTGTGCCTGTAGCCGTGAAAACTTTGCTTATAGTTCCGTCTTGTGATGTCGCTGCCGCGCTAACGCCGTTGTCGTTTAAAAACCCTAATGTGCTGCTACCCTGATAATTTGAAACAGTAGCATGTATAACGTACTGATTACCAACAACTAACTGCCCAGTACTTACTACAGTGTACGTAGAAGTTAAAGGTTCACCAATCGCAGTAGTATTTAATGCGTCTATGTTAGTTATGTCACTCCCAATCGTAGCGTTAGCATTATGTAGCACAGTGCTACCGTTAGCCCATGTTTCATCTATGCGATACAGTGGGTTATCGTCCCATCCTGATTTGAAGTGAACGTTGGCAAGGTAGCCTGAAACAAATAGACCTGATGAATAATGGCCCAACCTATTTATGAAAAAATCACCTGCTGCTGTTCCTGTTAGTATAACAATGCCATTAAGCTTAACTGTAACTACATTAGAAACTCTGCTAACTGACATTGTATAAAACTTATTTACTGTAAATTTGTTAGAGGATGATTCGAGTGTAGTGCCTGCAATAACAATTCTTACTGTTTTTGATGATGTGTTTCTAAAAGAAATATAGTTAGAGGAACTTATGGAATAACCCGCCACCATGTTATGTGAAGCAGCTTCTTCGCTTATGTAAACTCCCTGCTCAAACTCAAAGTCACCAGTAGCTGTTCGAGTCGGTACTTTGAAGTACTGTTGTACCCCTGCTGTTAGACGTGTGAGGTTGCGTATGATCTCTGATATAGCATTTCTAAGACGCGCCGCTTTTTGCTGTCGTCTTAGAAAGTCTCTAGATGCTAGCTGTTTGCGTTCGATGAGGTTTCGAGGCCTGCGCAGCCTATTTTTTAAAGCCATGACAAGCCTCTGGTGTGATTATTTAGTGGATTTATTCGCCGCTTCACGCTGCTCTTTGGCTTTCTTTAGGGAGAATTGCTTTTGTTCTTCTTGCGTTAATATAGCGCCAGCCGTATGTCCGTCTTTGTTTGTTTTTTCGATCATTTTCTTAATCCCGATGCTAAAAAGGGGCTAAATGCCCCTTTTTGTTACTTGCGTTTAGTTGTGAACAAAGAAAGCCATACCGACGTTTTCACGCTGCATTTTGCGCGTCCAGTTAGCCGCTAGAGAGAACTCTGCAACCGTGGGCGAACCATCAGATACAGTGGTTTCGTTCCATGAGTAGCCCTCTGGGTGGATAATCATTTGCTTGCGCTCAACCAGTGTTTCGATGCCTGCGCCGTTAGCCGCTAGCTCATCGAACTCAACCCCGACAGGTCGATTTGCTAGCGCTTCGCCGTATCCAATGGCCCCCATTTTGTAAAGCACAGAGACATAGCGAAGGCCTGACGTAGTGCCAGCAATCACGGGCAGCTTCTTGTCTACAATAACGCGCTTGCCGTTGTAGAATGGTATTAGAATGCCTGTGACTGCGTCCTGGATATCGTCAACCGATTTCTGCTTTCTCATCTGCGCTAACGTTTTGGGATGCACGCCAATCAAAGCCAGAGCTTCGTCATTCTCGCCCATTGTTGCCAGCGCATCTACAAAGCCCTCGAAAGAGAAGCGATTCGCTGCGCTTGCTGATCCCGTGCTCTCAACAGATACATCAAAAAGCATATCGCTAGAGCCGTTCGCAATATTATCCAAGTACATCGCCAAGGTAACGCCCTGAACTCGTGCCGCAAAACGCTGATCCCAATACGCTGATGTGCGAGACTGTATCTGCCGCATTGGATCCTCAGAACCCATAACAGCACTAACTAAGTTGGCGGTTTGCCAAGCGTTGTTAATGTGAATTCGTCGTGCCTGCATTTTTCCAGTATTAATTTTCTCGGGTACGGCTTTTTCTGCTGGATCGTCCGAGCTGATATTCTCGTTGTCGGAATTAAGATCATTCCAGTACGGGATGGTCGTTAGATCTCCCTCCCCAGCAGCGCGGCTTGATAAAAGCGGGTTAGTTGTCGCCACACCGCTCGCGATAAACGCGTTGCGATCTGTGCGGTCTTCTTGCAGATAAGTTGTATACACGTCTGCGTCAAATTGAACATCTGATAGTCTTACAATAGCCATTTTAGCTTATCCTTTAAGTTCTTTTGAGAATGCTGCGGGATCATCAGCTTTAAACTGTATGCGTTCCGCATCGTTCATATCTTTTAGTTTTTTACGCCCACTGCCGCCGGCGCTATGTAAATCGCCGCCGCTTGCCTGTGAGCCTTTAATTAGTGAATCGTACATACCGCTCTTATTAACTCGATCAAGCATTTGTGCTAAAGTTTCGCCTGCTTTACCTTGTAAGATACCCGCATCGCTGTAAGACATATCAAGTTCAAATAGAGAGGTCAGCATTGCAATTGCGTTTGCATCCTTCCCAACAGTCGAGGCCATTTGCATAGCCGCTGCTTTTTTATCGCTCGATAGCTTGTCTTGTCTTGCCGCTTCGTTAGATGCTTTTAAGCCGTTGAGCTGGTCGGTTAAATTAGCCGCCAATTCCTCGTGCTTGCCTGCTTCTAATAGCCGCGCTTGCTCTGCTGCTGTTGCCGCTGTAGTAGCATCAATTTCTTGTTGCTTTAACGCGGTGACTGTATCTTTTTGGGCCTGCAATGCGTTCTTTAATCCTGTTACGCTTTCGGCTGATTCTACGCCGTCAACATCCAAGAAAAACACACCATCAACTTGCTTGTATAAACCTTTGTGAGCGTCGTCGACGCCTTCAAGATTATTCAATTTATAACTAAGAGCCATTTATAATTTATCCTATCAGGAGAGCACTAACCGTCGGCCAATGCGTGTTATGTTATATTATAACATTATGATTATGACTAGGCAATTAAAGCGCCTCTTCTGCTGCTATGACAGAATTTTCATTGAAAAGTATGGTTGGGAATGTTTGTTCTAAAAGCTGCTGTTGAGCGTTCTGATCAAACATACTGCGGTCAACTGCACCTAGTGCTGCTGTGAATAGATCAGGGCTAATCGTGCTGTCGTAAAATTCAGTATTAATTCTGTACTCAAAATCGCCTTGGGGTTTAGCAACTGTCATCATTTCAGCCCACTCTAAACATTTCTCAATAGCGTCCGATACATTGTTAACAACGTTCATCATTATGCTGGTCTGCTCTTTCGCGTTAATGCCTGCCTCTGTTGCTGTTTTGGCTGTCGCGTTCTTGTCGATTAGACTTGCGCCTAAAGCTTCCATTTCTCTAACCTTGGCCTCTTTGGCCGCTGGCAATGCGCTGGATTCTGGGGCCGTTGCTGTGTGAAAACCGCCTTTTGAGCCAAGAAAGTAACCGCTATTTGCGCCTACTTTTACGCCTTCAGGGTTTGCTGTGTTCCATTCTGCTACTGATAAATCTGAGGTTACGCCTAACGTCATTTGACCATGTATCGCCAGGTTTTCGCTCTCTAGCACGCTGATCTGATAGTGTGAGATATTTACATCCGCCATTGCAGAGATAGGCGGTTTATCGACGCTAGCCGAGTTATCGACAGAGCCAATAATTATCATTGGTATTTGTGCAAATCCTGCCCCGTTGTAATCCAGCACCATTTGACCGCCTTCCGCTAAAAACTCTTTACCATCTTCAACAAATTGCTGATAACAAAAGCCGTCTTCTGCAATATAGTAAACACGGTGACCAACTGTCGATTGATGAGAAAACATATCTTGTGACATGTCACGTTTATCTTCTAGTAACACGACGTATGATAGCTGGCCGTTTACGACTCCCCAATTCGGTATTGATTCAGCGGGGTATCGGTGAATAGACGCTCGAAGATTTAGCCGCTTAACATCTTCTTTAGAGTGAACCTTGCCATTGGTAACGGGAAAATTAACAAGCAATCCAAGGCGGCCGGCAATTGTATTATCTAATACTGCGCTGGTTGCTAGCTGCTCAAGATCACCGCCGCCGCCGTCACAGTCCTCGATCATATAAGCCATTGCTGAGTTATCAGAAAGATTAGTTGTGGGCTCTTCATTGAATGCCGCGCCAACAAGCTTATTGACAGTGTGCCCGGTGTAATTCGTGAAAGATGAAAGGGCGATCACCCGAGCATAACGCTCTTTGTCTTCAGGTACGTGCATCGGGAAATAATCGGTAACGCCGCTGCCGTTGATTTTTTGGATTGCTGACTGACCCTTGAACACATCACGACAGCGCTTTACTGCTTTCATGCCGTCGGTGTATTGCGGATTTAGATCGGTAATTGACATTAAAAAGCCCTGTGTGAGTTATTGTCTTATTATATCACATAGGGATTGTTAATAGAAAAAAGCTATTAGGTGGGTTGATCTAGATAGTCCTCTTTTATAACGCTTTCATTAAATATAAGAAGCCACATCAAACAAAACTCGTTCATATCCTTCATTGATACCTGTAAAGGGTTTTCTATCCCTTCGTCACATTTCTCACCGATTAAAACATCTATCTTGTCATCAGAAATAATAGCAACAATATTCTCCACAAATACGCCGCTTACCTTTTCGTCAACAATATTATAGCCTTTGTTTTCCTTCTTAATGCTTACTACTTCACCCATCACATAACCCTATCTTAGTTGAATTAATTAGTTATTTTTGCTATTGCACCCACCTATGCACTGTCTTTCCGTTCATATTTTCAATAATTATTTCGTCAAACCTGCTATCGCTTTTGTTGCTCATGGAAAAAATTGTAGCGCCCTCCGGTGAATTTCTGCTTTCAGCAGAAAGAATTACGCTGTCGTCAACGCCCCATTCGACATGAATATTCGAACAAGCGTGAAACTCTATATTCCTAACTCCACTGTTAGACGAGCTGTAAGCCTTTACTATAAAATTCATTTGATTCATTTTTGTTGCCTTTTAGTTGGTTGGTTGGTTAAACTTATCCGGAATTGATTTTTTTCTGATTTAACTAGGCATCTTGATAAACCTCTCTTAGTTGAACTCATTCGGCATCTTGGCCTCTAGCTGCTTAATCGTTAGCACTACGCCCGAATTATTAGTAAATCGTTTGATGCTAACGCCCTTTCTGAATAGCCTTGTTCTAGATGCGCCAAGTATCTCTATTTGACGCTCTTTGCTCTGCTTGCGTAGAAATCCGTCGTATGTAAGCGAGGCATCCACGGGCCCATCTTCTGACGCTCGTTGTCTTCCTGGTATATCAAGTCTTAAATCTTTGGCTACCACTGGCACAAGCTGTGATCTGCACCGGTAATGAAACGGCGGCGCTTGAGTGCTATCGAGTGGAATTATTTTACCATCTAAGCCCATGCAAGTAATCGATGTACGGCTGTCTAGTGTCGCAACAATTCGCATACCATCTAAAATATCAGCATTGCTTTGGTATACGCCCATTTTCGATTGATTGCTGACGTGATTAAAAGCTGTCAGTGTTGTCGCGTCAATATCGTTACGGTTCTTATTGATTACTAGCGCCTGAATTTCATCTGTGATCTCATTAGCTGTGCGGCCGTTTAAGCTAGCGTCGCGAATAATGTTGCGCACTTGTCGAGCGTTAGTATTGCCTAACTTTTTGAGCAAGTCGTTTACAGTTGGCTTAGTGACTTCGTTACCGGTGATAAAATTTTTGATTGGTGAGTTGGCAAAGGTTTTCAGTATCGATGCCGGTGTTCGATCAATGCTTTTGATAGTCGTCGCGGTAACTAATAGCTGCTCTGCAAATCTTGCCTCAATTGCTGATAGCTCGGCTAGGTCTGATTGAATGATTATTGCAGCGCGGGTCATTTCCTCTTTCATAAGCTTTTCAATCTCATTCGAGAGGCGATATAAACGGCTTGTGGGCGCTTTGGCGATCTTCTTTTGTATTAGCTCGTATAAATCCTTTAGCCCGCTTGATGCTCTTTGAGACGTGCCATTAGCCGCGCGTATAGTATCAATCTCGCGGTTTGTGATCTCGTTTATAATATAGCTTTGCGTTGCCATAAATCCCCCTAGATTGAGAAGCTTATATTTATATTCGCTACCGGCTTTCTAATCGGCATCGCGTAACAAATTGGGTAAGTTGAAGCATCGTTTTGATGGTCTTTGCCGCTTTTCTTATCAGGCTGACCATTATCATCGTAAACTTGCTGCTCTAGGTTGGATGCTACTGTCGGGCAGCGCAGAGAGTTAACAAACAGCAAGCCATTCTCAAACGCTGCATTTGTCGCGTTTATGCGGTCTTTTACTGCGGGGTTGGATTTGTTAACGTGTACTGTATAGCCGGCCTGCTCAAGCATTGCTAAGTCTGAAGTACTAGCATCAACTGATTTGCGGTTTTTGCCCGAGGCATCAGGATAAACATTGATCTTATGCCCTGCGTATCGATCGTCGATAATCTTTATCGTTTCGGGTGTGTCGTACATATCGACCAATTCTTCAACAGCGTGCCATACAACACCTTTCGAGGCTTTGCGGTGAACATAGATAGTTGCAGCCTGTTTTGTGACGTTAAAATCCATGCCAATATGTAAAGGCTCATTCGCCTGGATGGACTCGAAACTGCTATGAAAGGCTCTGTCGTAAGACTTATAGACAGTCCCGGATGTGAGGTTAACGAACAAACCTTTAAGATAGGCATTAATTAATTCCTTTGGGTAAGTTTCGATTAATGATGCGATGTAATCAGGCGGCAAAAATTTTGCGTTCTCATACGTGGATGCCTGTACCATCGAATATGATTCTGTTGGATTGTTGGCAAACTGCTCATAAACGAATTTAAAACCTTCTGGGGTTGTTGTTACACCGATGCCGTTAACTACCCCAGGAATAACCAAACGCATCCGAGCAATGATTTTACGCCACGCATCGCCTGCTTTCTTCGTTTCTAATACGTCAATCTCGTCAACCAGTGCCCTCGATATTTTAAAGCCAACTATCGACGCTGGCTTTTCCATTGATCTACATATCACTGTGCCGTAATATTTGCGGCCTCGGTATACAGCAACTTCTTTGTTTGAAACGTTGGTAACTGTACGAAAGCCCATTAATTCAGCAGCTTCCTCGAACGTGGGGTAAAATATATCTCTAATACTGGGGTAAGTTGCGCCAAAATATCCCTGTACTGTTCCTGGGTGTTTAGAAAAGAATAACAGCAGATCAAGGCATCCAACAAATGTTTTACCGCTACCATATCCTCCCACATAAGCTCTGAACTTAGTGTCGAGCTGGTTAAGAAATATGTGCTGGGGTGCTGATAACTCCATTATTTAGCCGGTTGGCCGCGAGTGACTTTTATTTCATCAATAGACGCGTTAACAGTAAAATTGTTCTGCATAATATCGCCTTTGTCGTCGTCTTCTGGGGCTGGCTTGTCTAACCCTAACAGCTTAGCGCTTCCCATCGTCGCTGTGACCATGACTGAGGGCTGCTGAGTCTCTAGCGCTAATTGTCGAGCCTCTTCTAAGTCTCTCAAAAGGTCGTCCATTGTCTTGCGATTTCTCTTTTGCGCGCTTTCTAAAAGATTTTCAATTCTCCCCGTAATCTCCCCGTTGTTTTTTAGCTCCCAAGCCTTGCCATTTATTGATTTTGGCGACATTTTTGCAGTGTTATATGACCGTCTATAAGCTTCCGATAAGTCACCAGTCTCCAAAAATGCTTGGCAAAAGTTTTCTTGTTTAATCGTTAGTTTACGGTCTGACATATAATACTAAACTAAACTCTGCGGCGTAATTTGCAGAGGTATTAAGCTCTCTCTGTTAAACTCTTGCGTCGCGTTTGTTATCTCTGCACAAATAGAGTATTGACCCTCGTCTAGAGCTTGTGTTTGAGCCGGGGTGAGTCGTAAAGGGAACGCCCCAGAGCTAGCGCTGATTGAAAGGTCGCTTTGCGCTGTTGTGCCGTCCGAGTTTTTAATTCTGTACTCACAAGCGTACCCGGCTAAGTCTGTTACCATTTCACCGCCAATCGATACTTTTAAATTAATAACGTTTGAGCTTTCGCCCTGTTTTAGTTTTAAATGAGCCACTAGCCTTCCACCTCTTCAAGTATTATTTCTTCGGTTATTTGTTCGATCACAACGCTGTCTGATATCTCGCTTACGATTATAGTATCGCTCTCTTCTGTGATTATCACTGATACATCCCCTAAGCCGCCTGAGCTTATTACCTGCGTCCAAGCATCATCGACCGATAGCGCTGTTGATTTTCCGAACAACGACTCCCAAGCATCCATTAGCGCGTATACCGCCAGACGCTTTCTGCTATCTCTGCTGATGTTGGCCCTACTGCTGATCCACCACTGCCGCCACCTGTGTTCACTTCTAGCGCTACTGCTTTTACAGGTGTCTCCATATTAACCAATATATTAAAACTTCCTAACGTCGGAGCAATAGGGCTACCACCGTCTTTAACCAATACATTTCCTGTGATTGTAGTTATGCCATTAGCTTCTTGAGGTCTAATCAACCAACCTTGCTCTAAGTATATATATAACGCAACAGGTTCAAAGCCACCTACTTGCGTCATACCTACTCCATATTTCAGGTTATCAGATAACACCGACCACTCAACATACGCCATCCACAGATCTATCTCAGATATATTAAAACGGTCTAGTTGAATGATTTTGGTTATAGGGTCAAATGTAATTGCCATTATTAGCCTCTACTTGTATGCTCTATTTTGCTCTGCTGTTAGCGACAAGCTAATCAGCTTACTTCTAGTTAAGAAGCCATGAGCAACGGCAAACTTAGACCCAGAAGGTCTAATTCCTATTAAGGTAACAGCTTTATCTGTGCCAGCAGCTCCGCCAATATTGTCATTCTCATGGTCAAAAGTAAAAGCAATTTCACCAGAAGTTATTACACCTTCAATAATATTACCGCTTGCGTCAAGCACTGTAACAGCCTTAGAAGAGCCATAGTCATTATCAGTACCAGCGAGGTTTGTATACATTAGTCTGTAACTAGATCCAGCGCCCACCATTACTGGGTTAAAGCTTAGTATTCCTGCTGACTCGAAGGGGTTAGTTCTAACAATGTTAGATCTATCAGTAAACCCAATTCGATCACTGTCAACGTTTTGTATGTTATCAACATAAACACCGAATGAAGTAATGAGAGGTCCAGTGGCAAAAGATAGCAAAGAAGCTGCTGTCTTTCCTGTTACTGTACCGCTACCACTATCAATGTCAGAATTCTGCCTTAAGAGGTATTGAATCTTCTCATATATCTGCTCAAGAGTAGCGCCATTACCTTCTACTATAATTCTAAACTGCCTAACAATTCCGCCAATAATTCGTGCTTGATCTGTTGCATAGAAAGTTACAGTTATGCCAGTGTAGGGTGCATCATTTTCAATGGTAGAGTCAGAGGCAGATATCTTAAGGTCATCACTATTTCCGATCAAGAAACTCACACTGTATGGACCTGTTTCAGTTTCTCCTGTATCAGAAAGAACTGAGGATGCATACAACTTGCCTTGCTCTCTAGCAAAAACTTTAAAGTAAGCTCTGTTATCAAAATCTGTAGTTGTTGGGTCTTCAATTGAATTACCAAACACTTGGATCATTTCATTTGCTTGATCATCATAAGTAAAGTCTTTTGGAGTACCACCTACAGTGTCTTGGTAGTATAACTGAGCGCCAGAAGACACTATACCAAGACCGCCAATGCCTGCATAAATTCTGCCTATCCCGCCAGTTGCGTTATATTCTGTGCAACCACCATCGCGCAAATAAGATCTAGTAGTATCGTTTAACCACTTCCACCCGTTTGCATTAGCTGCAGCATCAACACCCACTTCAAACTGACCAGATCTTCCATCTAAGGTATTACCTGGAAAGGGGGAGTCTTGGTAAGTTGCAGTAGCCCATAGATCAGCCAACTTGTTTAAAATTGTTACAGTACTTACACCATCTTTTGCCACTAGGTTGCCAGTAGCTACAAGCTCGATTGTTCTGTTTGGTTCATCTATTACAATCTCAACGCCAACGTTTAATGCAGCTCTTGTTTCTATTTTAGCCATTAGCTATCTCTCTTAGTAAGTATTGAGTATGTAGAGTGGGAGTACCTAGTAAAACCATTACCGACATCCTTTACAATGCTTGGCCTGAAATCTAAGCCTTTTAAGTTGTCTTGAGCAGGGTCATAAATACTGCCGATAAACTTGTTGTCTGTTGATTCAACTATTCTTTCTATCATACGTAATCCCTGCTTGGTAAAAGTGTGATTGGTAATGTAGTGCTTGACCCTGTAAGAGAAAAAGCATAAGTGTAATTAACAATGAATCCTTGTTTAATCACGCCTATGTCAATATCAAACGTGCCTGAAAATGTGTAAACAAAATTAGTACCATCTTGCGCGTCAACGCTAGCTAGCACTGTTTTAGTGCCTGCTGCTAGTATCACTACGTCACAGCCTGTTTGGTTAACTGATACTGTTAGTTGGGTAGAAGGTACCGCTATTGTAATGTTTGGCCCTGTGTTAATCGTCACGCTAGAAACGCTATCAAGCGTTAAAGTGACAGCTCCACCGCTAGCATTAATTACTTCATTAATCGTTGAGTTTGATACGCTGTACGTTCCTGGAGATGTAAAGGTCAAAACACCTGAAACATTATGATTATCGAAATCAAATACCGATGTAATACGCATATCTCCCAAGACATTAATCCCATTAGTAATCACTTGATTTATTTCCAGCGTTCCATTTATATTTAAAAAACTGCTTGGCGCTGAAGATGATAATATATCGCTTAGCTGTATATACTGAAGGCTAGTCTCTTGATTGCTCCAATATGCATAATAGTCGTATAGTTCTTGTGAGTTCGTTACATCTGAAACTGTTATTATTCTTGTTGAGCCATTTATATTAATTTTGGAAGCGTAACTTCCGGCTGTTGATTCGTTCGCAATCAAACTTGGGTCAGACACTAAATTAACTAGCTCGCCTTTTTTAACAGCTGCTGAATTATCAACATAACTAGTGACTACATTAAAACCTCTTGTTAGTCGTTGGCTTACATACCCGTATTTAGCAATAACTACTTCAAAAACCCCATAGTTGGTTATAGAATTGTTGTAAACTATCTCACGCCATAGTATTTCAGTTAGCAATAAGTTTGAATCAGTCGTGGATAAGACAGTCTCTTCATTAATATTATTTACCGCTCTGTAAGCGGCCCCAGTTTCATAAACCCCATCAACTTGAGTGTATGGATACCAAGATGTATAAAATCTTACTTTAACCGCTTTGTCATCATTAGCCTTTTCATAATAAACAGGGGCATTAAAATCTGATCTGGGATCAGCATCTACAAAATTGACATAAGTGTTTTCTTTTTCTAGTCTTGCTCTAAGCAAATATTGAACATCATGCCAATAGAAATCTGTTAGTGTAAACCCGCCGAATGGCGCATAGCAGTAAGCGCCATATGTCGAGTTGCTCACCTCAATTTCTTTCATAACCGGTTCAGGTGATATTACATTTATCAAGGTATCTAGCAATTCCATTGAGTTGCCTAGCGCTCTAACTCGCAAAACTTGCCCGCTATTGCCCTTTTGAAATCTACCGCCAAGCTTACCGAAAAGGCAATCTCTAATATCCCAGTAATTGGTTGGAGTAGAGCTAGAATTGTACAGGTTAAAAAAACAATCCGTATCTACACAACAGCCCTGCAAGAATATGTCCCCAGGTTGTGGTCCTCCGCCACCCGTGGTAATTATATGTGTACCTTTACCAGCCAGCCCGCCATTCAATCTTAGGCTTCCACCGCCAAATCCAAAGTCATTCCTTAGTCTCCCTTGGCAGTATCTGCTGCCTGATACGATCTGAAAAGAACAAGATGGTATATGTTTTATACTGATGCTGGCGGATTGTTCTGCACCCAAAAATCCACCCGAATTAATTCTTAGAGCCACCTCAAACCCAAACGTTAACTCATTAGATTTAACAACGATACCCCATGAGCCTGCAATTTCAGCATCATAAATGTCTTGATAATTATAAGATATTCTGTACTGAGCCCCAGCAGCTATGCTTGAGGTAAAGTTATGATCATCTTCAATAGTCAACTTTGTACTGGTGTTTGACTTTATCATCCGAGACTGACCTGCTTCAGTCCCGCTGCGAATCCACACGTAGCGACCGGCATATTCATCAGCAGCCCATGACTTGCTTGAGTCTGTTACAGAGCTTGTGCTTCCATTTGTGGAGACGCCTGAATCTTTAGAACCCGACACTGTTATTCTGTTTGATGAATATGAAACCGCCATTATCGAATCACTCTCGCAACAATATAAAAACTAATATGATATTTACGGATTATTTTGGATATAACCAATAATCCAGTTTTCGACAAATACCGGATCACAAATTCCGTTTACTGGGTAATTTGGCACTTGTGATTTTATGGCTAGTACTAAAAGTCTGCGCTCTAGAGGCGGCAAAGCATCGCAACCTTTGGCTTTAAGCAAGCTGATTGACTCTGTGATAGAGAAAGCTTTAGTTGTGCCGTCGGGCAGGGTTGTTTGAGTTACGCACGCAGTAAGTGCCAGCGATACTAATAAGGCTAAAATTATCTTCACTTTGATTCTTCCTTTATCTGATTTTTTTTGAAATTCTTGTGTTGAAATCGCCAATTTAATAGAAAAGTCGCGATTGCTATGACCACTCCAAAGCCAGCGGCATGTTGCGTTAAGTAGTTCATTGTATCGCCAACAAACAATCCGCTACTTACTGCATAGCTAGCGAAAGTAGCAGCTTTCTGCTGCACAACAGGGTTAGATGCAAGCATTAAATTAGGTCGCATTCTTTAATTAAAGTGTATGTGAGCGATGGGCCGTACATTTCGCACGATGTTTTGCAGATTTTTATGAATCGATCATGTTGCACGGGGCTAGCAAGTACTTGACAGCCAGCCGACCATTTACTTACCAGCTTACTTTGCCATTTGTGTGATGCTCTGTGTATGTTGATACCGTGCCAGCCGGTATCGATATCACCGCCAACGTCAATAATGCCGTCTTTGTTGTTGTCGCGGAAAACCGGTAGTGTCTTGGCTTGAACTAATGCGTCATATTTTCCCTGATGAGCTCCAATTCTATAGCTTCCTCTATACTGTCCAGGCACTAGTATTGCAGCCCCTTTGCGGTTCATTGGGTGTTTACGCCAATACACGCCTGGATCTGTTGTAGCTTCGTACACGTTTAGATTCCAATCGCCGCCGTCTTTGAATGCAACGCAAATAAAATCGTCGAATGTGTTTGAAACTTTCGATTTGGTTCTAATACCGATGATGTTTAAATTAAAATCGCCGTTTTCAAAAAAGAGATAACCTAAACTCTTTAGTGTCCGGCGTAGCGAGCTAATTGTAATATCAGATTTCAGCATTAGAGCCTCATTGCTTTAATTTAAAACAGCCCTCGCCTATCATCGACACAAGTTAAACTTGATACTCAAGGTTAGACCGTTTTCTGTGCTATAATTTATTTTTAATAAAACTGTGCACAGGGTTATACATATCCTATGCACAGCTTATTATATCCTAAAAGTCATGCTGTGTCAGCTTTGTACGCTAGTTAGCCTAAACTATACATTCAATACCTTTGTAGGGATTTTCAAAAGGTATGTCGTCGTCGAATTCATCAAAGTTTGGCGGCGGTTTGCCATTACCTGCTGTCGATTGCTGCTGCTGATTTTGATTAAATGCCGCTGCGTTTGGCGTCCCCTGATTTGGTGATTGCCTGTGTTGTTGCTGTTGTTGCGGGGCTTGCTGTTGGCGCTGCTGCTGGTTGTTTTGCGGCGCTTGCTGCTGGTAGCCTTGGTTTTGCTGCTGCGGGGCTTGCTGTCCTTGCTGCTGGCTGTCTAGCATCTGCATTTCATTAGCGATAATTTCAGTTGTATAGCAGTCCTTGCCTTCCTTGTCCTGCCACTTTCGGGTTCTTAGCGATCCCTCGACATAAACTTTGCTTCCCTTGCGTAAATACTCGCCTGCAATCTCAGCTAGTCGATTAAAGAATGAAACGCGATGCCACTCTGTGCGCTCCTGTTTTTGACCTGTTTGCTTATCCTTCCAGCTTTCGCTAGTCGCTACTGTGATATTTGTCACTGCGTTGCCGTTTGGCATGTACTTCGTTTCAGGGTCGCCGCCAACATTGCCGATAATAGTTACTTTATTTACGCCTCTAGCCATCTTATTTCTGCTCCATTTTTTCTGTGTGTATGTCATAAGTTAATGCGAATATTTCCGGCTTGCACGGGTAAAACTCGCCTGATACGCCCTGTATTATCATGTCGCCAATACTTGCTATGTGCTGGCCTTCGAGCGTTTTTATAATCAGGCCGTCGCGCTTTACTAAGTCTTTGTAATCTTCCCACCACTGCGACGCCATGTTATTTTTTATGTCAGGATTAGCACCTGTAATAAACTTGATAACCTCATATAAATTATCACCCGTCCACTCGATAAAATTAATAGTCACTGGCTTTTTAGTTGCTTGCATTTTTGTCTACCTTTGTTTTTTGTCGGTTATTGCCAATTGTCGGCGTTTGACCTTCTTTTAATTTCCAATCTCGAACGCCGCCACATTTGCCGCATTGTTCTTTTTGCGTGCTGCTGTATCTGATAAATCTATCGAACTGGCATCGCTCGCATATTCTCAAAGCTTGCAGCCGTCGCAGTCTTCAAAATCTAAAGCGCTTAGCTCTTTGCGCCGCTCTAGCTCAGCCTCTAGTTTATCGCTAATAGCTACTTTGCTCGGGCCACTAAATCCGCTGAATACGCTGTGGAGCTCTGTTAATTCTAAATCTGTAAATTCGTTCATTGATCTTTACCTATGCTGATTAAATTATTTAGCTCAATTGCCCGTTTTGCTGCCGCTATGATCTCTTTGTAAACCTCGTTTTTCTTGTGCCCTTTGCTCTCGCCTCGCATTGCTTTTTTCATAATATGCTCCATCGCACCACCGCCAACACTGCACACGCTGGCGACTAGATATGGGTCAATCTTTACATCTATATAACCCACGTTTAAATCGTGCTGTGTGACTCTTAGGCGTAGAGTATTGTTGTAGTGCTCGTCTATGTTCATACGCCAGCACTCCTAATCAACCATGAATCACCCGACCAATCAGGCGCTTTGTATGTGACAGGCTTTAGAAGCTTTCCTTTGGGCTTGTCTGGCATATCAAATGCAGAGAAACACGCCCACATACCCCGCGTTTGCAACCAAGTTAAACCCACGCCCTCTGCTAGATATTTTTCATTCGTTAGCTGTATAAACTCCTCTGCACAAACCTTTGTGAAATTGGACTCCATCACAATCGAGAACGATGCGGGCAAGTAAATGCCGTTTAACACCGTTTGATTAACTAGTCCTAAAATAGCCTTTTCAAAGTCATAAAAAGGCGTGCCGTCTAAATAGTGGCCCGCCATAACGACAGCCATATCAGCAAAAGCGTCGGCTCTCTTATGCTGCTCTGTAGCTGTTAGAAGCTCAATAGATTCCGAGGCATACAAGCACTCATGTACTGTGTTGCTTTGCCCTGTCATGCCCGTTAACGCCCTGAAAGCCGCTACTTCTGATAGAATGTGTGCTGATAAAGCGCTCATATATTCCCCTTTATGGCTTATGTTATTTTTCATTTTCCGGCCTCATGTTCCACGCTAAATTACAAATCTGCCGATCAAATGCCCCGGCACTTCTAAACAACTCGACAATGTCTTGCTCCATTGCTTTTAAGTCTATTTTGTCGGTCAATGTGCAATACCAAGCGCTACAAATAAAATGCTTAGGGTTGTGGTTGGCTATCATTTTTTCGCTGATAGGGTCGCAAATATCCTGCGCTTCTCGTGATTTACACGGTGATATATTTGGTATGAATGTGTCCACCCACTGACTCGCCCCGTCGCTGCAAAACGTTAACAACATAATGTTGAATTTGTGGCTCTGATTAAATATTGCTTCATGTATTGCGCGGTTTTTAACACCGATTATCTGCATTTGATCAAAACAATGCGCTGAATATAAAACAACGTTATCGAGCGCTGGCTGTAATGCTTTTAGAGCGTTGCGCTTCTTGCCCTTTCTGCTTTTCATACTTTGCCTCTCATGTCTGTCATGTGTGCAGTGATAGCTTGGTAGTACTCGGGCCCTAGGCTGTACGCGAAGATATATGCTTTTTTATGCTTAGTTCTGAATTCCGATTTATATCCGCAATTTTTCGCTATCTCTTCGGCTTTTTGCCAAGTCATAAAGCTCGTACTTAGCCCCTGGCAAGCTTTGTCTAAAATATTCCTGCTACATGCTGCACTGTATAACCTCGGATGGTTTGCTCTAAACTCTTGTCTAGTTGTGCAGGACTGAGCGGTTTTTAAGATACTTTCTTCGCTGTGTAGCCTGCGCTGTTTTGGCATGTCCGCCACTATTTCTTCAAAATCATCTCGTCTACAAGCCTCCTGGTACGCGCCGCTTGACCCCTTTTGAAACTCGCATCTAAATTTATATTGCGCTGCTTGCTCTTTGATTAATTCGAGAGTCCATTTGCTGCCGTATTTTAATAAATGACCCATGATTAGGGCTTTGTCTTTGTGTACTGATGCTACTCTGCAAGCCCTAGCGCTCCCTTCTCTGAACCCCTTTAAAGTTGTGTATTTAGCTGCTTCAATTATTAGCAGTTCAAGCGTCCACTTTGATTTACGACTTCTCATGCTGCCACCCCTTTAAACTTAGCTAAACCTAAATCAATCCAAACTCTCAACGTTCTAACTTGAGCGCGACGCATATAAAATTCTCTGTCCTCATTCGATAGCTCAGTATTTACCTGCCGATCAAGTACAGCGTGGCAATCAGCGCAAGCGAAGCATGAGGATATATCATCTGCTTTAAGCCCTCGGCCTGCGCTCTCGTCGGGCAAATGAGCCAGAACCGTAGTGGCTGTGTTGTTATGGCATACATCGGCAATTTGAAGCGTGCAATCTTGATCACGGGCTGATTGTGTGAGGTGTTTTGATCTAATCATGCTCTGCCCCGTACAATTCTGCGTTATTGACACTAGCAGCATGATTAAACGCGAGACATAACGCGCTGACAGCAAAGTAAGCGTATAAATAAATCATGCGTAGACCTCGGTTAATTCGGCAGTTAGCCGCATATCATCGAGCTTATTTTCGACGGCTACGCGTTTAGCTGTTATCTGCGCTTTCTGCTCATCTGTGTAAGGGCTTTTTGTGCCGCGAGATTTTGGGATAATGAAACTGTGGATTGCGTTGTTAAATGTATTCATCTTATGCCGCCTCGCAGCTATCGCCGCAACTATGTTCAAAGTCGATTAGGTCTGCGTCAAACATTCCAAGCTGTAGCTCTGGCATGGTATCCACGAACTCAACAAATGGATGCTTGCTTTGTTTTATAATGTCCTCGGCTGATTCGTACTGCCTAAAGAAAACTCGCCCATCTTCGCCCGCACCAGCGTTAGGGTTTTCTTTTTCCATTCGCTTAAAGAAATCGAAGCGCTCCGGCTCATGCTTTGCTATGGTCATAAGCTTGCGTTTTGATTTTTTCCAGCAAGTGGAGCAATTACCTAGATGCTCCGGTATTTTTAAGTCAAAATTTTGAGCTTTCCACCAATGCCTTATTTGCTCTTTAGTTCTTTGAGTTAATGATATCAAGGGATAAAAAAGCCCCTCCTCTTTGGCTTTGGCGCTCATTCTGTCTATTTCATCGACTCTAATTCCAATCGCTGTTTTGTGTCTGGATCTAAAGCCTAACGATTTTTTATAGCTCCTAATTGCGTTTATTTTTAGCTCGCGATTGCAATGCGGGTAATCAGGGTTAGGTATTCCATAAATTTTTATCATTTCCTCAAAAGGCTCTCCATGCCTGCTTGCTGTCTCAAAATCAACTATTTTATGAGTCGAGCCTTTGCCAAATTGTTTGTGAATTATCGCCTCTACCCAAACCAAATTTAAGCCAAAATTCTTATCGCACTTGTTAACAAAATTTAAAGTTTCTTCGTGCTCCTGCCCTGTGTTAGCGAAAACAAATATGAGGTTGGTATTCGCACTTATATTGTCTATAAGCCATTTACACATATAGCCCGAGGTCCGGCCGCCGGAAAATGAGACGAATATTGTTTCCTTGCCGCTCATGCTGCTAAATCCTTTTTGTTTTCTAGCGTGGGCCAAGCGACATAAACGCCCAACTTTGCGCTCAGGTGTCGGTTCATAATTTCATAAACTGTGCTGTAATCGCTCGTTAGCGGCTTGGTTGTAGAGTCGTGTCCCGTCGATGCTTTCTGAATAATTCGCCAAATATTGTCTTTGACTAATTCAGTTGTCCAAGGGATGTCAAGCTCGTTTTTAATCGTCTTGCGAAGGTCTAGGCCAGCGCTGTTTAATGAGTCAGCGACATTGGTTAAATACAAATGTAACGCTCTGTTTTGTGTGTTTGTGCGCTGCTTGCCTGTCTTAACCGACACCCGCAAATACTTGTGCTGGGCAAAATCGGCGGTAAGCTTTGTGATATGCGCCACTAGTGAAGCGTGGGAGTTAATAACTTCATCGCTCATACTAAAAGCCCTTCTTTTTGGTTTTCTGCTCGTCTACCGGCGGGGTGTATTCGTGCGCTAAATCAGCCATGCGATTCTGTGCGCCAAAAAATGCCACGTAATCAGTGCCCGTTTCACCATCGCGAAACTTTGATGTGATAACCTCGCAAATCCCTTTTTTATTGCTGTCCTCGTTGTAAACTTCATCGCGAAAAAGAAATTGAATAACGTCGGCATCCTGCTCAATTTGCCCTGACTCTCGAAGGTCTGACATAATTGGCCGCTTATCTGGGCGCTCTTCTAGCTTTCTAGATAGCTGCGACAAGGCGACAACAGGAATATCAAGCTCTTTAGCCAGCGCTTTAAGCTTTCGCGATACGCTAGAAACAACCTCGAATCGGCTTTTGGCGGTGCGATCTTCAATGAGCTGTAGGTAATCAATCAGCAGAATATCAAGACCACCCTTTCGGAATTTTGCGCGGCATCGGCTGCGAATATCAGCTATGTCAACGCCGCCTTGGTCGTCAATTGCCACGTTCATATCCTTGACTAAAGAAATCGAAACGGTTAGCTTTGCGCTTTCGTGACTACATGCCAAGATGCTCGCGTCCTTAAGTTTTGAAAGGTTAATATTTCCGGTGCTGGCTATCATTCGCTGTACTAACTGATTGCGCGGCATTTCCAAACTTGAGAAATAAGCTTTCACACCTTGTCGGCAAGCGTTAGCTAGAATATTGGTAGCGTAGGTTGTTTTTCCCATGCCTGGGCGAGCTGCAATTATGTACATTTCGCCGCCCTTCAATCCTTGCAACCTTTCGTCGATCTTTTCAAATCCAGTTTTTACGCCGTGAATGCCTTCGTTCTCAAAACGCCAGCTTAAATATTCAATGTAATCCTTAACCGCCGTATTCATTTCAACGACCTCTGCGGTAGATTCAATCGACACGTTAGCGGCTGTAAAAATGGCCTCAGCATTGCTTAGCCTTTCCTCGGTGCCAAGCTCGCCGTCTTGATAGATCGCCTCTTGAATATCCTGTGCGGCCTGCACTAACCGACGTTCTTTTGCTCTGTCAGTTACTAATTTCGTGTGAGCTAAAATATTCCGTGAGCTTGCAAGGTTTTTAACAAGATCAATCATGTAACCCATGCCGCCGATATTTTCTAGCTGCCCCCGTCTCTCGAAATACTCAGCGACAATTACAACGTCGATAGGTTTGTTAGCTTCCGAGATTGCGATCATTGCGTCAAAAATCATTGCGTTTTGATTGTCGAAAAAATCGATTGATCTTAGCTCTGGCACATCGAGCAGCTTTTCAGGTTTGAGTAAAATTGTGCCGATAATGTTTTGCTCTGAATCAATAGCGCAAAGCTGGCGAATAGTGGGTGTTTCTTGGTATGGGTATGGGGGTGGGGGTGGGGGAAAATCCAGGCAATCATTCATTCGCCCAACTCCCGCATTTTCTCTACAGTAGTATCGCGGCAAATAAACTCAATATCAGCTTTCCAGCCTCGGTCGTTTTCGCCGCGATAGTGTGGTGTGGCGTACTCTGCAAAATACGTAAAATACGATTGAACTCGGTTTAGGTCGCTGCGCATTTCTTTCCAAAATTTGCGTATTGCCGTTTTGCGTTTTGAGCTAGATACCGATTGGCATTTCGGGAAATCATCGCCAATCAATTCATTGTAAGAATCAACTATTTTCTGAAAAGGAACCGGTGACGATTTAGCTTTTAAAACCGGTTGATCAGAGGTCAAAATAATTGATTCTTCACCGTCGTTTGCGTTAGCAATCTGACAAGGTGTTTTAAGGTTTAAATTATTGTCTTCTTGTATAGTCGGGAATGGTGTTAGGGAACTGTTTGGGATTAGGCTTTCTTCATATGCCTTGAAAGCCTCGTATTTGCTAGCTTCCTGTGCGTTTTCATGTTCGGGATTCATGTTCGGGAACTGTTCGGGCTCAAAATGGGTGTTTTTAGCCTCTATTTCAGCCTGATATTCAGCCCAGTTTACGATAGTAAAAATACTACCTTTTCTTGATCCGCTTACTGTTAACATCCCCTCTCTAACCATGAAATCTATCGCGCCTCTGATATGGTCGCCGGTTGGTGTTAGGCTGCTTGCTGTGTCTTCAAATCTAGCCAGTATCTTCGCTTGGCTTGTTATCAGCTGCCCAGGATGTAACAGCACCTGATCCTTGCCGTATCTTGTTGTATATTGCTTATGAGTCGCGCTCTTTATAAGAAATGACCAGATATGCGATTTAACGCAGCATTTAGCAATCACGCTATCCAAAGATTTACGATGATCTTTCACCCACCCCTTATCACAATAGCTTGACGATTTAGGCACTACCGCAAACCTCTGTTGATAATTGCTTAATTGATGTACATTACTCATATCAACCCGCCTTTCTTTTCCATGCGCTGAACCTGCTCAATAGACCGGCTGCTGATCTCTGTTGACATTGCGTTGAACGTATCAAGAGCTGCTTGACGACGATCTGCTAGTGTCGATAGCTTGTTGCTCATACGTGTAATACGCTGCTCTCTCTGCCAGTCCTGAACGCGCTGAATGATGGGTTGAAATAAAACTATAATTTGTGTCATACTATTACCTCGTTTTAGATTTAGCCGGCTTAGGAATTAGTGTTCCCGTGATAGCTGGCTTTTTTTCGCTTAGGCTTTGGTATTGCAATGACCGGTACTGATCTCCGGTATGAATAGTGCTTGATGTTAGTTGCCACCTCTAAGCGAGGGATAAGAGTTATTTTCATCAAGTTTATGGAAGCGCCTGCTTCGAGCTATTTACGCAACTTCTATTTATCAGCAGGGTTATGCCACTTCCTTTCTTTTTCTCTAGTACTTGCGCATCAGTCTGCGCATTCATCACAATAAAAAACACTCTCTGCGTACAGATCGAAGCAAAATATCATTGCTGACTGTCGCGGTAGCTCAAGAGCGCTTATTGTTGCGGACTCTTAACGTGAGTCATTCGGGTTGTCGGCTCCCATGTTTCCTATGGGGTTCTTTATCGTTTTGTTGTTTGATTTCTGGCGGGGCCAGCAACAATGCGCTGTTACTAACCCCGTTGGTACAACCCCATTCTGTTTGCGAAGGCTTGGCTTTAGGTCTGGTTGAAAGTTCTGTTAAAGCAAAGCTTGGTTTGTCTTTCCTGTCTTTCCTGCGCATCCAGATTAGAGTCAAAAGCAATAAAAGCATTTTGGACCCCTTTTAAGTTTGGTACCGTAATCAGTTACGTTACCAAATTGAGTTTTCGTGACATGTCACGTTTTTGTAAAGTGTTTCTCTACTGCGCCACGATTCTTGTTAAGCTCAGGTAAATCTTTGAATCCGGTGTAATCATCGTTAGATCTTAATTTTTCGGTTATTCTAGTTACAAATCCAATTTGTGAATCTAGGTAGGCATCCGTGGCAATTCTAATAATTTCAGCAGCACTAACACCCTTTTCTTCTGCGATAACTGCAATCTCTACAGCTCGATTAAAGGTGAACCTAGCGGCGATAGACTCCGTTAATTTTTCAGACATGTGTTTTCCCTTGGTTGATTATGCTGCGTTAGCTAAATGCAGAGCTGGATTGTATTTAAGAGCGCCATTTGTTAATCGCTCTAACTTCATTGCTTGCAGCTCTGGGATAATGCTTCCCCATTTTGAAACGGCAGCAGGCGTTATATCGAGAATCTTCGCGACTTCGACGCCAGTACCAAAATAAGCAATAACATCTATTTTTTTCACGATGTGACCTCTGGTTAATTAATTAGCTCTATTATTAACTATAGTTAATTAAAGGTCAATAACTATGGTTAGTTTTTAATGCTTAACTTTAGTTATAAAATAGCGTTTAAAGAAATAATGTGTAAATATGTTAAAAATGAGGCTTTCATGATTATTTTGGCTAGAAATATAAGAGCCAGGCTTAGATCCCTGGAAATGACACAAAAAGAACTGGCTGAAAAGGTCGGCGTATCGACAGTCATGGTCCATAAGCTTTTGTCAGGAAAATCAACCTCGACGTCTAAAATATTAGACTTTGCAAAAGCTTTACAATGTGACGCTGACTGGCTCTTAACTGGAAACGACAAGAATAAAATTGAATCTAACGCCCACTGGATAGGGCCTTTTGATGCTTGGGACAGCGCAACTCCATTGAAGGATAATGAAGTGGAAATACCTTTTTATACGGAAGTACAGCTTGCTGCGGGCGCTGGATCAGCTACCGACACGCAAAACATAGGTCCTAAGTTGAGATTTGCAAAGTCGACGCTTGTAAAAAATGGAACGGACGCCGCAGCATCAGTTTGCGTAAAGGTTGCCGGTAATAGTATGGAGCCCGTTATCCCTGACGGTTCCACGATAGGCATAGACACATCCAAAACAGAGCCTATTGATGGCAAGATTTTTGCTATTAATCACGACGGTATGCTGCGAGTTAAAATACTATATAGGCTCCCAGGCGGTGGGGTAAGGCTTAAAAGCTTTAATAACGACGAGTACCCCGACGAATCTTACACAATTAAAGAAGCTGAGAAAATACGTATTATAGGTAAAGTTTTTTGGTACTCAGTGCTGCTTTAGCTAAATAAATAATGGAGTTGTAAATAATGAAAATAAGGAATTTTTTAATCGTGGGATTTATTTCAGCATTAACGGCTGGATGCGGTGATCGCAACGAAGAGACGATGAGCGCAGAGTTTAGAACGCTTGACTTATGCTTAGACGGATTAAAAAGAAGCTCTAAGCAGTCTTTAAAAATAATAACAGATAAGCCTGGCAGAGTGTCGGGAAAGTTATCCAACGGCCTACAATTTGGCTGCACTAAAGAGTCATCGGGAACAAAAGGCGTGTATTACGAAGGGTTTTATATAGTAAAGAAAAAATAAACCCGATATTTGACTAAAGATATTTAATGCCTGCTTAACAGCGGGCTTTTTTTCGTCTATACGAAATTAATTAACCAAAGTTATTGACGTTTCGATTAACTAAAGTTAATATATATGAAATCGAATTAACCAAGGAATTAACCAAATGGAATTAATTATCACGACCGAGGCGTTTTATTTCTACGCTCTAATCGTCGTTCTTCTAGCTGCGATAGTCTTTTCATTTCTTGCAGTTGTATTTGCATACGCAATATCAGAAAAAACTCAAGGGCGTTCGTTTTGGGCTGCTGTTGAATACGGTTTTGATAACTTTTAAGGATTATTTATGAAAACGGAAAAATTAAAAGAAATATTAGCGCAGCACGCTTTATGGCTTTATAGCGATAAAAAAGAAGGCGAAAGAGCTTATTTGGCCGGCGCTGACTTGAGCGGCGCTGATTTGGGTGGCGTTGATTTGAGAGGCGCTTATTTGGCCGGCGCTGACTTGAGCGGCGCTGATTTGGGTGGCGTTGATTTGAGAGGCGCTAATTTGGTCCGCGTTGATTTGAGGGGCGCTGATTTGTTCGGCGCTAATTTGGTCGGCGTTGATTTGGCCGGCGCTAATTTGGTCGGCGTTGATTTGGCCGGCGCTAATTTGGTCCGCGTTGATTTTAGAAACGCTGATTTGGGTGGCGTTGATTTGAGAGGCGCTAATTTGGTCCGCGCTAATTTGTTCGGCGTTGACTTGAGCGGCGCTAAATTAGATTATCAAATTCAAGACGGTCTACTTGAAGAAATAGCGAATAGAGTTATGGAGGATAAATCAAGACTTAAAATGGAGAGTTGGCACTCTTATTGCGGGACCGCTCATTGCATAGCGGGCTGGGCTTGCGCTTTAAGCCCTGTTGCCGCAAAGCTCGAAAAAGAAGTAGGCACACATATTGCGGCTTTACTAACGCTCGGTGAAGAAGCAGCAGAAAACTTTTTTCTCGATAATACGGATGCTCTCGTTTATCTGAAATCAATCATCCAACCGGTTTAAGGGGTATTTATGAAAACGGAAATTGTAAATTGCTTGAACGCAAAGCAAACGATAATAGATATTGATAAAAAATCGATACCAGAAGAGAAAGCCAAAGCGTTGTTTGTTTCGCAGAACGTAGCGTTTAAAAGCTTCGCTAAAGGCTTGTTAGTTGTCGCCGGTATCGATGGGCCGATTCAGTTTAAAGCTCGCACAGGTGAATTTAAGGCGCCAGGCTCATCAAGGTTTGAGCGCGGCGGTGTGTTCAGTGTGCTACAGCTTTGTGAGGTGGGAGCATGAACGCATACGCAGCAATAGAAGCTTATCAGGACGCAGAAGACGAAAGTAATGCAGTTACCCAAACCAACTCTGAAATATATTTTCAGCATGTTATGCGCGGCGGTGATCTTATTGTTTCTGGTAAGGCTTTTAACCTTAAAAAAGCTGGCGATCATTTTCTGGGCCGAGGCTCGATAGCTCAATTCGACAGCTTTACTAAAATTTTAGCAGAGGCGCAAATAGCCACGCTAGCCAAAAAACTTAATGCTGAGGAATTGTTGATTAAAATATCCTCGCTAACAAGCTTTCTAGCGCCGCAAGTTAGCGCTTTTATCGATTCAAATTACGCGCTGATTAGCGTTGTTGAGTCTAGGGGTAAATTATGAATCCTAAACAGCTAGCGAAAGAGGTTTACGAAAACCTTGACCTTGAATTTAATCCTTATGCCAGCGGCACAATTGAGCATAGAGAGTTTGCAGATGAAATGCTGCTTTTAACAAGCAAGGGAGTATCAGGCAATGAATAGGTCAGAGTCAATAAAAGAGATAGCGACTGCTTTAAGCAAGGCGCAAGGCGCTATGGAGGGGGCTGCAAAAAGCGCTGTTAATCCTCATTTCAAACGGTCTTATGCAGAATTATCCTCGGTGGTTGCTGCGCTAAGAGCGCCATTTGCTGAAAACGGGCTTAGTTACGCCCAATTCCCTTCTTTTGTTGAAGGAAAGGTTGGTGTTGAAACTATATTAATGCACATTTCTGGCGAATGGCTGAGCAGTGAATTACTGCTGCCTGTTACAAAGCAGGACGCCCAAGGAGCAGGCGCAGCTATCACATACGCACGACGTTATGCGCTGCAAGCAATGGCAGGAATACCGAGCGAAGACGACGACGGAAACGGGTCTGTTTTATCTCAAAAGCCAGCTTATAAGAAAGAAGAATCAAGTTACAAAGCGCCCGACTTCACAATGATTATTAATAAATACAAAGCGGCCAGTCGTGAAGATCAAGTGAAAATGTGGGGCGGTTTTTCTAATCAGCAGCAGGCAGCCGTTAATAAAGCAATGTCTGAAACGACAGTTAAGGCACAGGGGTAATTTATGGGAATCGTATTATTTGAAGAAGTCACAACCGAAAGCGTATTGCTTGGCCTAGAGGCCGATGGCATTAAGTATGAAGGCCTTGTGGTTGACATGGAAGTAAGAGAGCAGCGTAAATACGTTAAAGACAGCGCAGCCCTAATCGCCGGTTTGCTGAAAAAGCTTGACCGCTCGCGTATCGATAAAAGCAAAGAGTTTAAGAATCGAGTAGAGGCTGAGGCGGCCAGTATCAAAGGCCGATTAGAGACTGCAAACCTCCCGTTTTCGATGCTTATCGACGCGCACGCAAACGACCGTAAATTGATCTTAGCGAAGAAAAAAGCGCAAGAGGATTTCAAAGAGTTACGCGATCAAGTGGAATCCGATCATGAAATGGGCTTATTGATGTACGCCGATCATATTCGCCAGCTTAAAGAGTATGCGATTCAAGCGAGGGCCGAGCAAGAGGCGCACGATGCAAATGTGGCAGCTCAAGCAACCATCGATGCAGAAGCAGCAGCCAAAGCCGCAATCGATCAAGCAGAGCAGGATAAACAAGACGCGATTAACCGCGAAGCGCGTGCAAGGCAAGACGCAATAGCAGCCGAGGAAAGACGCTTAGAGCAGATTAAGCAGTCTGAAATTAACGCTAAGGCAGCAGCAGATCGCGCAGAAACTAGCCGAATAGAGGCTATTGAGAGGGCTAGACTTGAATCAATAGCAGCAGCAGAACGCGCGGAATACAACGCACAAGCGGCGGTTAGGGCTGAGCAGCAACGCCAGGCAAATGAAAAAGCCGAGGCTGACCGAGCGCAACGGTTACGCGAATCTAATCAAGAGAATGTACACGCAACAAATAACATGGCTTTTCATGCTTTGTGCAATGTGGGCGTTCCTGCTGGGGCCGCTAATTTAGCATTGAGAGCAATTATAAACGGCGAGATACCTGGCGTATCAATTAATTATTAGGGGTAATTTATGCAAACAGTAGCAGTTAAATTGAGCGGTTACGATACAGCGCACGCGCTAAGGCTTTTATCACCAAAAGACACGCTAGATTTTTATCATCATCTATTTAACACGTACGGCAGCGTGGCAGAAATGGTTGCTGCTTTTGAAAGAGCAGCTAATGAAGCTGCCGGGTATAGCGATGAGGCCAAAAAGTCAGTGGATATTATGCGTGACGCGTTTAATAGCGCGCTATCGCTTGAAGACATCAAAAAGCTAAACCGGCAAGCAGCGTAATGTCAAAGACAGCAGCAGAGCGAAAAAGAGACTCCCGAGCAGCTAGAGCGCAACACTTGAAAGACGTAGG
>Ga0307986_10000196_pt1 | contig 45235 bp, 46 predicted proteins | sample EllFjometageno82_FD_203170 | JGI IMG/M metagenome (GOLD analysis project Ga0307986, IMG submission 203170) | Marine microbial communities from Ellis Fjord, Antarctic Ocean - #82 | ecosystem: Environmental > Aquatic > Marine > Unclassified | place: Southern Ocean | collected 2014-10-09 | reverse complement strand
GAAATATAAATGAACTTGATAACACTGCAAACCAATTTCTTCAAGGCCATCCAATTCTTGCCATAAATGATTTCTCTAGATTTATGATTAATTCAACTATTGGTCTAGCGGGATTCTTTGATGTTGCATCACGGCTAGGTCTAGAAAGGCACGATGAAGATTTTGGTCAAACCCTAGGGGCATGGGGAGTCTCTACAGGTCCATTTTTAATGATTCCTATCTATGGTCCTTCCACACCAAGGAGTCTAACCGGTCGCAGCGTGAGCTCAGTATTAAGTGGTACATTTGCAATCAAAGAAAATGATGTGAGATTTGCAATCACAGGCCTTGATGCTCTTGAGACAAGAGCGCGATACCTTGACGTTGAATCCTTGATCATTGGCGATCGATATTCCTTTATCAGAGATTCTTATATGCAGCACCAAGAGTTTGAAGCGTCAAATGGAGAAGACCAGGTAGATGATTTTGTAGATGATATGGGCGATTTTCTCTTAGAAGACTAATCTCTAAACCATAGACACTAGATCATCTAGATTAGCGCTAAGGTTTTCTTTTTTCATCGACTCAAGAATTAATTTGCGGTAGTGACGAGCATGAGGCATGCCCTTATTAATACCAAAAACATGTTTCAATGTTCTATTATAGCTATGGCCCTGCTCATATTGAGCTATACAATATATCAGGTAGCTACTTAAAATTTTTTTTCTATCATGGCTTTGCGGCCTCCCATTAAATACTTTTTCATCAACGTCGCTAGCAATCATAGGATTGTCGTAAGCAGCCCTCCCTAACATTACGCCATCTACCTTCTCTAGATGCATCAGAGATTCATCTACCGATTGTATTCCGCCGTTTAGCACGATCTCCAGATCGGGAAAATCATGCTTGAGTTGATATACATGTTCATACTTTAATGGTGGCACTGTCCGATTTTGTCTTGGTGAAAGCCCTTTGAGGATAGCGACGCGAGCATGGACTATTAGAGTGGGTGTATTTGTGCCAACTATTTCAGAAGTAAACTTATGTAAAAATTCATAATCATCATGAGCATCAACACCTATTCTACATTTCACAGTAATGGGTATATCTGTAGCTTCCTGCATCGAGGAAATACAATCAAAAACTAAATTAGGTTCATTCATTAAACATGCACCAAACGCCCCTTTTTGAACTCGCTCTGATGGGCAGCCAACATTTAAATTAATCTCATCATATCCAAGAGAGTCACAGATCTTTGCGCATGTTGAGAGGTCTTGAGGGTCTGACCCACCTAATTGAACCGCTACTGGGTGTTCAATTTCTGGGTTAAATTTGAGTTGGTCCAGGCACTTACCATAGATGATTGCTCCTGTAGTAACCATTTCAGTATACAAAACTGATTGTTTTGTAATTAAGCGGAAAAGGTATCGATCATGTATATCAGTGCATTGCATCATGGGCGCAATGCAAAAACGATGGTTGAGAGGGGTCACTTTCTAAAGAAAGGTTAAGACCGATACAAACCCGACGATAGAAAGTATAACGGTATAGGGCAACGCCATTAGGACCATTCTCATATAAGACAGCCCAATCAAAGGAGCCAGAGATGAGGTGAGCAAGAACAAGAATGCTGCCTGGCCATTTGGTGTTGCAATACTTGGAATATTGGTCCCAGTATTAATTGCTACAGCAAGATGATCAAATTGCTCCCGAGTAATCACATTTGTATCGAGCGCTTCTTTGATTTCCTTGATGTAAATTGTTGCAACAAAGACGTTATCGCTGATTGCTGATAAAAGACCATTGGCAACGAAAAAGATGGGGGCCTGAACGTCTGTATTTTGAGCCAATACATAACTGATAATTGGAGTAAATAGACCTTGGTCAGAAATGACACTTACCACTCCAAAGAAAACCACCAAAAGACCTGTGAACGGCAAGGCTTCTTTAAAAGCTTCGCCAAGGTCATGCTCATCTGTAATGCCTTTAAAAGAAGTTAGTAGGATGATTACGCCTAGACCGATGATGCCAACTGCAGCCAAGTGAAATGCCAAAGCAAAGATTAATAAGATGCCCACGACCATTTCAATTATAAGCTCTAGCCTCATGATGTCAGTTCTCTGGGAGAGCTCGTAATCATTGTAGTGGTGAAAAATATTTTTTATACGTAAGGGTAGGTGGGTTCCAAAACCAAATAATCTAAATTTCTCAATGGAAAAACAAGTGATCATCCCTGCAATAAAAACTGGGATTGTGACAGGCGCCATCCTCACTGCAAATTCAATAAACTCCCAACCAGCTACATTTGCAATTAATAAATTTTGCGGCTCTCCGACAATTGTGCAAACACCGCCCAATGCTGTTCCGACAACGCCATGCATGATTAAATCTCTTAGAAATGACTTAAAGTTCTCCAAGTCTTCCTGACCTTCATGTGAGAGCGTTGAATCATCAAGCATATTGTGATCAGCTGATGAAAATTGTGCACCAGAGTTAGCCAGATGAAAAATTCTATAAAATCCAATTCCCACAGCTATTAGTACAGCGGTTACCGTCAAAGCATCTAAGAAAGCTGACAAGAATGCGGCTACAAAGCAAAATAATAATGAGAGTTTAGTTTTTGAATGAACTCTGAGTAACAACTTTGTAAAAATACTTAACATCAAGTTTTTCATAAAATAGATTCCTGCAACCATAAATACCAAGAGCAGGATAACTTCTAAATTTTGCTCAACTTCATGAAGGAGGGTATAGGGTGTTGTTAGACCTAAAATTAAAGCTTGTATTGCTAATAATCCACCTGGTTGAAGGGGGTAGCATTTCAAGGCTAAGGCTAAAGTGAAGATGAATTCAAGCAACAGAAACCATCCAATAAAAAATGCTCCATTTAAACCAAGGCAATTCAAAGTATACAAAGCAATTGGATTAAATATCAAAAACGCTATGATGGTATTTTTGTACCAATCTGGGGAAGACCCTAGAAACATTTGATATAGATTTTTTAACATTGTTATATACCTTTACTTATATGGAACTAATTAGGCAGCTGCATGACACTTTCAAGCCTCTAGCAAAACTAATTCTTTTTTGCGATGGTAAGATTTTATACGATCACGAGCTAAAAACTTACTGTTTTGATATAAAAAAACTAGATTCGTTGAACAAATATTTTCCATATCTATGTATCGCTAAAATTAATGAAACCAGCGAGCATTATTACGTTATTAATGTTGCACCTAACGACCAGGTACTTGGCATCTTCATGGACCCAAAAAAAATAGAGTTTATCGATATACGGTTAACTCTATCATTCATTCCATCCGATGGGTTTCAGCTGCTCTCTAGAGCAACCATCTTAAGCAAGTGGCATCAAGCGAATAGCTATTGCTCATCGTGCGGAGTTAAAACATCCTTCAATAGTCTAGAGGGCGCACCTGAGTGTGATTGCTCAGCCGCTCCTTCTTATCCAATAATATCTCCATGCATTATTACCTTGATCCATGATGGGGATAGAATTTTGCTAGGAAGGAGTCAGTTTTTTCCGGCTAACATGTTCAGTACCTTAGCGGGATTCATTGAGGCTGGTGAAAATGCTGAGCAAGCGCTTGCAAGAGAGGTTATGGAAGAGGTGAATATTAAAGTTTCTAATGTAGAATATTATGGCTCTCAATCATGGCCATTCCCATCTCAATTGATGCTTGGTTACTTTTGCAAGTATGAGAGCGGAGAGATTATCCTCAATGATGAAGAGCTTGAAGAAGCCAGGTGGTTTGAAATAGATAAATTGCCTATTATTCCACCTGATACTTCAATTTCTGGCCAGCTTATTCGCTCTTATATCTCGGATCGTTCAAAGCTCTTGTAGGTTTTGGAGCTGGAGTCGGAGTCGGAGCTGGAGTCGGATTAGATGAAGAAGGCGCATTGCTATCAGCTACATCAACCTTATTACCATTCTTCTCTACATTATCAACAGAGTCATTTTTCGGCGATGAACTGCTCTTAGGCTTTTCATCTGCAGCTGCATCTTTTTTAGGCGGAATAACTACTGGCTTAGATGATTTTTTCCCATCACCTTTCTTTGCAACCGGAGCTTTGCGCGGGTTATTTCTATTATTCCTAGGATTCCGTAGCTTATCACCAGAAGTATTTCTTGGGTTCCTGGTGGATGATTTAGAATGATTCTTATTCCTACGCTGCGGGCCTTTCTTTTTGTTCTTCGTATTTGATCGAAGAAAAGATAGGGTAAATAGTGCCTTCAAGAAACTACCAATGCGAGACGGTTTTTTTCTTTTCGGCATTCTTGGGGGAACAGTAACTTGCACCAGTGGTTTCAGAGACTTTTTGTTAGTATTGGTATCTCTCCATTCCATTGAGGGTTCAGGGCTATTTGGTGTCATATCATATGAAAACGGTTTTTTACCAGCAACAGCTTTAACTCGTGCTACCTTGTAATAGGGTCTTGATTTATATGGATCTGCAATAACAAGAATATTAACTTGGTAGGTATTCTCAATGGCAATAATGTCCCGTCTTTTTTCATTGAGCAGATAGCTCGATACATCTGCTGGGACATAGACATGAATCTCACCTGTATTTTCCTTAGCAGCATCTTCACCGATAATCCTTAAAATAGATTGTCCTAATGATCTTGTACCTCTTACCTGAACATGCTGAATATCATAGGTCTCATCCAGAGATGGCCTAAGTCTTTGCCTGGAGAGTTCGAGTAATCCAAATCTAGAAATTGCAGCAATTTGAATTCTTGCTCGATCAGACTGAACCGCGGATCTGAAGGTGCTTTCAACTTTTTGTTGATGCTTCTCATCTTGCATATCAATAAAATCAATCACTATTAAGCCGCCAAGATCTCTTAGCCTAAGCTGTCTTGCTACTTCTTTGGCTGCTTCCATATTCGTGGCGAAGGCGGTGGATTCAATGTCCTTGCCTTTGGTTGATCTTGCTGAGTTAACATCAATAGAAACCATGGCTTCAGTTGGATCAATGACAATGGAGCCGCCTGAAGGAAGAGAGATTTCTCTTTGAAATGCTAATTCTATTTGGCTTTCAATCTGATACCGGTTGAAAAGTGGTATTTCCTCATTATAAAAAATTATTCTATCAGCATGATCTGGAATAACTGACTTTGCGAAATCTAGAGCTTCAGCATGAACAGCCTCATCATCAATTAGAATTTCTTCTATATCATCTCTGAAGTAATCCCTAAAGACTCTTAAAATCAACTTATCATCTTTGTATATGAGACTAGGACTTGGCGCTTCGCTAATTGTTGCTTGGATCTGCTCCCAGAGGTTCATCAAATAATCTAAGTCCCATTTCAATTCTTCTGAAGAGCGACCTAGGCCAGCAGTTCTAACGATCACACTCATGCCATCAGGAATTGTTAGCTCACTTAATGCAGTTTTAATATCATCCCGTTCTTCACCAGCGATTCTTCTTGAGACCCCACCGGATTTTTCTGAGTTGGGTATTAGAACTATGAATCTACCTGCAAGAGATACCTGATTAGAAAGGGCCGCTCCTTTAGTGCCTCTCTCTTCTTTAAGAACCTGTGCCAAAATCTCATCGCCTTCTTTAAGAATGCACTTTCTTTTACCGTCAGCTCCGTTAGTAAAATACTCACTAGAGAGTTCTTTTAGAGGTAAGAAACCATGTCTTTCATTGCCAAAATTTATAAAAGCTGCATCAAGACTCGACTCAACCCTAGAAACCGTTGCCTTAAAGATGCTGCCTTTAAGTAAGGCTTGAGCATTAAACTCATTGTCTAAATCAAATAGTTTGGCCCCATCAACAAGAGCAACACGTAGTTCATCTGAGTAGGAACAGTTAATTAAAATTCTTTTCATTTTTTTCTCCGATATAGAGAAAGAGAACAGCAATCGCGCATCTAAAAGTTTTAAGAGTCTTACCCTGGGGAGCTCTTAAACTAGCGCCATGTAATAAATTTCATGGCGGTTATAGTAAATCTAATTTTTTAACTTTCTTGCGCTCTTGCGCATATTCTAAACTTTCCCTTGATACGCTTTTAATCTAAAGCGATCTATTATTATTTATACAACATGCATAAATTTATTGTCTAGGGCATGTAAATACTTTATTTAAAGCTCCTAATTTCAAGTATTCTACCCCAATGAGTGCTAAAAACCTAAAAATAAGTGATGACCACGCCGGAAGGCGTCTTGATAATTACCTATTTTACGTTTACAAATCTTTGCCTAAATCAAAAATATACAACATGATTCGAAAAGGTGAGATTCGCGTTAATTCAGGACGCATTAAGCCTTCACAAAAATTACAACTTAACGATGAGATTAGAATTCCACCATATTTAATTGATTTTGATAACAATGAGCTGGAAATTAAAATCCCACCATCAAGAATTACAGAATATTGGAAATCTGTAGTATTTGAGAATAGCGACTACATAGTATTTAACAAAGATCCTGAGCTAAGCGTTCACTCCGGATCAAGCAATCAGTTTGGTTTGATTGATATAGCAAGGGCGGCACACGAGAATAAAGACATAGATTTGTGTCATAGAATTGATAAGTCAACTTCGGGCTGTATTGTGTTATCTAAAAACAAGAGATTTTTAAGAATCTTTCATGAGCAACTGAAGAATCAAGAGATCACCAAAAAATATCAAGCAATTCTAATGGGTCAATTCAAGGGCAATAGAAGAATTGAAACAAAGATAGATTCATCAACCAAGGAATTCCTCCATAAGGTCCAGGAAAAATCTGATGGCAAAGATGCCATCTCTGAGTTCAGATTGATAGAAAGTCTGGGCAGTTTCTCACATGTAGAAATACTTATATTTACGGGGAGAATGCATCAAATAAGGGTGCAAAGTGCAAACCTTGATCTACCAATTGTCAATGATAAGAAGTACGGTGATTTTTCTGCTAATAAGTATATCGCCAAAGAAACTGGTGTAAACCGCTTAGCATTACACTCGAGCTTTATTGAATTCAATGATCGGGACGGGGTGAAAGTTACTTATAAAGCCCCACTTGATGATGAATTTGATATACTCTTGCACAAGCTTTGTTCACTGACTATTCAAAGTTAATCTAATCTGATAGGATGCATTTTTTTTAAATTATTATGGCAGTACAAAAAAGTAAAAAAACCAGGTCTAAAAGAGGCATGATTCGATCACACGATCACCTTTCGGATCTAACCTTATCTACCGATCCAGTTACTGGTGAGCGTCATTTGCGCCATCAAATGACTGCTGATGGTTTCTACAAAGGTCGTCTGATAAAAGATCTCAGAAGACCAGTGAAAGAATTAGAGGAAACTGATACACCTGAATAGATAATGGCTCTTCCTGCTGCTATTGTTTTTCCTGGCCAAGGCTCTCAACATCTTAATATGCTGTCACAAGGCGGCTTACTTAATATAGCGAAATCTTCTGAATACGCTCCTCTTATAGATATTTGCAGTGATTTGATCCAAGTAGATTATCTAGATTTACTTGAAAACGGCCCAGAGGATGATTTAAACAAAACATCAATTACTCAGCCAGCCTTACTTCTGACTTCTTACTTTCACTACCTAAGATTAATCGCTGACACGAATGTTGAGCCAGCTCTTTTTGCCGGCCATTCTCTTGGAGAATATACCGCCTTGGTTGCGGCCGAATCCCTTGGTATTGAGGAAGCTTTAGCACTTGTGCGTCAGCGTGGTCTTTTGATGGAACAAGCCCCCAAAGGCTCTATGGCAGCAATTCTTGGCCTTGATCTCCCTGTAATTCAGGAGATATGTGATGAAATCTCGAGAGATGGCTCATTTAATGTTCAGTGCGCTAACTTAAATTCCCCATCACAAACAGTAATATCAGGCTCTCTCAAAGCAATAGATAAAGCCCAGAATATTTGTATAGAGAGAGGTGCGAAGCGAGCGATTAAATTAAACGTTAGCATAGCCTCTCATAGCTCTTTGATGAGAGCAGCAGCTGAATCCTTTAATTTATATCTCTCGGCATCGTCCTTCGATGTTCCAAAAATAAAAGTCATTCATAATGTTGGTTGTACTATAACCTCATCAACCCATGAGATAATTGACCTACTGACTAAGCAACTGTACTCACCCGTTGAGTGGGTGAAAGCATGTGACCTTATCAAAGAGTCTAATTGCATTGCAATAGAATGTGGTCCTGGCAAGGTTCTAAGTGGTTTAATGAAAGCTAATGGAATCAAAACATATTTTTCAACATCAGACCCTCAGTTTTATGAGAAAATAAAGAATAATGCTAAATAAAACAGTCTTCATTACAGGTTCATCCCGCGGCATAGGCTTATCAATGGCCAAAGCATTTTCAGAGGATGGGTATTTTGTCATAGGGACATCTCGAAGTCAGCATGACCTAGAGGCTACTTTAGGTTCAAAGAATTGCCTTCACTTAATTCTGGATGTTACAGATAGAAATGCAATCAAACAGGCTCTAGCATTACTCGATGCTCAATCAATTCTACCAAGCGTAATTGTAAATAATGCTGGTATTACCAAAGATCAGTTATTTCTTAGGATGAAAGATGACGATTGGGATCAAGTGATCAATACAAACCTGACTAGTGTCTTTAATATTACCAAAGCTTTTATTAAGTCAATGGTTAAAGCTAGGGAAGGAAGGGTTATAAACATTTCTAGCGTTGCAGCATTGATGGGGAACGCTGGTCAAGTTAATTATTCAGCTAGCAAAGCAGGCATTGGTGGCTTTACAAGATCTTTGGCCAAAGAAGTGGCGCCAAGAAATATTACCGTGAATTCAATAACTCCTGGATTTATTGAAAGCGACATGACTGATGCGTTAACAGAGGATCAGAAATTTCAAATTCGCTCACGAATTCCATCTCAAACATTTGGCGATCCAAGGAACATTGCAGATCTCGCGGTATTCTTGGCATCGGACAAGGCTCAATACATTACAGGACAAACTATTTCTGTTGATGGTGGCTTATATATGAGCTAATCTTTTATTGTTTTATACTGAAATGCTGTAGAATGTATTTTTTTAATATGGAGGGTGCCAAATGAGTATCGAAGAAAGAGTAAGAAAGATTGTTTGCGAGCAATTAGGTGTTTCTGATGAAGAGGTTAAGAATGATTCTTCGTTTGTCGATGACTTGGGTGCAGACTCTCTAGACACAGTAGAGCTTGTCATGGCCTTAGAAGAAGAGTTTGAACTTGAAATAGCTGATGAAGAGGCTGAAAAAATTTCAACTGTTCAAGAAGCTGCAAATTACATTAACTCAAACAGCTAAGCGGTCCACATGAGGCAACTACACAGAAGAGTTGTAGTTACCGGCCTAGGTATATTATCTCCAATTGGAAATACAGTGCAGGAAGCCTGGTCTTCCTGTGTTGAAGGAAAATCGGGCATAACTAAAGTTGACGTAGGCATTATTGATAGCCCGGTTTCAATTGGCGGCCAATTAAAAAATTTTAATCCCTCTGATTATCTTGATTCAAAAGAGATAAGAAGAATTGATCCCTTTATTCAATATGGAGTTATAGCTGCGAATCAATCTATTGCCGACTCAGGCATCCTAGATTTCCCATCCCTGAATAAAGAATTGGTAGGAGTTAATTTTGGAGCTGGTATTGGCGGCATCCAAACAATTGAGAGCAATAAAATATTGCTAGAATACAGAGGTTATAAAAAAGTCTCTCCATTTTTTGTACCTGGCTCAATTGTTAATATGATTTCTGGACTTGTCTCAATTAAGCATGGTTTTATGGGTCCGAACACATCAGTGGTTACAGCTTGCTCTACTGGTAATCATTGCATCGGAACTGCTGCCAGGTCAGTGGCATGCGGAGAAGCAAATGTCATGATTGCTGGCGGTGCTGAAATGGCCTCAACCCCTCTATCAGTTTCTGGTTTCATAGCAGCGAGAGCGCTCTCAACGAACCCAGATCCTGAATCTGCTTGCAGACCATGGGACATAGGGAGGGATGGATTTATTCTCTCTGACGGAGCAGGCTCGCTAGTATTAGAAGAATATGAGCATGCAAATGCAAGAGGAGCAAATATCTATGCTGAAATTTGTGGCTTTGGCATGAGCTCGGATGCATACCATATGACGGCTCCGCCTGAGGATGGAAGAGGTGCAGCACTGTCTATGAAAAATGCGTTACTAGATGCTGAACTGAATACAGATCAAATAGATTACATAAATGCACACGGCACCTCCACACCACTGGGTGACTTAGCTGAAACTCGAGCTTTAAAAAATATATTTGGCTCCTCTGTTCCAAGTGTCAGTTCAACAAAGTCCATGACGGGGCATACCCTTGGAGCAGCGGGTGCAATTGAATCAATTTTCTGTATAAAGAGTATCAATGATAATGTTATTCCGCCGACTATTAATCTAACTAATCCTGATCCTTTATGTGATCTTGATTACACGCCACTGAGAGCGGTTAAGAAAGATGTTTCATTTGCAATGAATAATTCGTTTGGTTTTGGAGGAACTAACTCTACCCTTGTTTTTAAGCAGATATAAGATAATCAAAGCTATTACTCTCTCGCTTTTTTTGATGCTAGTGCTTCTTGGGACCTCAGAATCATATTCACATGCGCTAATATTGACCGATCAAGAATCCATGACCATTAAGAATGGCGACTCTCTCAATTCTGTGCTCAGAGAGCATTCAGCAACAGCCCCAGGGAGGGTTCTATTAAAGATATTCCTTTTTTCAAATCAAGTCGAATTTATTCAGGCCGGTCATTACAGTCTTCTCGGTAAGACTTGGCGTGAATTTTTATCTGACATATCTAACGGTAATATCAAGCAATTTAAAATTAAAATTCAAGAAGGATCTAATCTGTATGAGCTTGAAAGATTAATTCAAAGCTCTCCCTTGAAGCTTGATTGCCCTAACTTGGAATGTCTTGATCAGCAATTTAATTTTGTGGAAGGGACGTTGATGGCTGATACGTATTTTTATAAATTTAATGCTCCTGTTTCAGCCATTCTTTTAAAATCTCAAGGTGCATTTATAGATTACGCCGAATCATTATGGCGCTTAAAGCATCCATCTAACCCTCTAACATCAATTAGGGATGCAATAATTCTTGCATCTATTGTTGAAAAAGAAGCAGGTAATGATCAGGAGAAAGCAGTCATTGCGGGCGTTTTTCTTCATAGATTAAATCTAAATATGAGGCTACAGGCAGATCCTACTATTATTTATGGCTTACTACCGCATTTCAACGGCAACATTACTAAAAAAAATCTAAAAGATAAGTCTAATGTATATAATACTTATCAAATTAAAGGTCTGCCGCCAACTCCCATCTCGATAGTTAGCAAAAGCTCTTTAGAAGCAGTAATATTAGGGCAGCCTAATGAGTACTTGTATTTTGTTGCACAGGGAGATGGCACACATTATTTCTCGCGAGATTATCCCGAGCATCTTGAGGCTGTACGAAAGTACCAATTAAAATAAATATTATGAAATTAATTACTTTTGAAGGAATTGAGGGGGTAGGGAAGTCCACCCAAATAACCCTAGTTAAAACATGGCTTGAAGATAATGGCTATAACGTTAAATTGCTAAGAGAGCCTGGATCAACGGACTTTGGTGAGAAAATTAGAGAGTTACTTTTGTCCAATGTATCAGATATATCCTTTGAGACCGAACTCTTGTTAATGTTTGCCGCACGATCAGAAATGATTGGACTGCATTTAGAAAAAGCTTCGGAAGATTTTATTTTATGCGATCGATACTATCATGCATCAATTGCCTATCAAGGGTATGGGAGGGAGCTGCCATTAGATTTCATAGACTCTCTCATACATGGAACAAATTGCCCAAGACCAGATTTGACCATTCTTTATGATTTAGATGTGCAGACTGGCTTTCAGCGTAAATCTAGTGATATCAAGGACAGAATTGAATCATCTGGTTTAGATTTTTTTGAGAGAGTCAGGTCTGGATATATAACCTTATCGCACTCACTTCCAGAAGTTCATCTCATTAACGCGGATGCTACAGAAGATGCTATTCATAAAGAATCTATTGACTTAATTAGATCATCATTAGGCCTATGATTGAACAAAAATACCCTTGGTTAAATGTAGCAATTAATCAATATTCAAACTCTCGATTTCCATCCTGTCTTTTAATTGATGGAGAGCCTGGATTGGGGAAGCATGTTCTGGCCTTATATTTTGCTAAAAAGCTGCTGTGCCTTGAAGCAACCAAACCCTGTAATCATTGCAACTCTTGTGTTTATTATGAAGCGGGGTCACATCCAGATTACTGTTTTCTATCTTCTGATAATTCTTCTTCTAGCTTAATCGCTCCCACCAGCGCTAAAAAAGATTCAATCACGTCTAAAAAAATAGATGGCATTAGATCCTTGAATGATTTTATTGCCCTTTCTAATTCTGTTTCATCAACAAGGGTTGGTATTATTTTTGATGCCCATCTTTTAAATATTAGCTCGCAAAATGCTCTGCTGAAAACTCTTGAAGAGCTCCCTAATAATAAATTTATTCTCTTGGTCTCTAATAAAAGAAGGAATTTTCTTCCTACTATTTACAGTAGATCGACCCATCTTTCCATACAAAATCCTTCAACTGAAGACATTGATGATTGGCTGCTTAGCCAAGGGTTTGTTGATTACTCAGCATTAAACTTTGCACCTGATTTAACGCCTCTTGCCATAGAAAGGCTCATTGCCACAGATAGCGTTACTCACTACCAGGATCTCACAATGAAACTTAACTCTTATTGCTCAGGGAACGTTGATACTTTCGAGCTCCTGAAATATTATAAAGAATTGGATATTACTTTAGAGGAAAAGGTTGATTCTTTGATCTTATTTCTTAAAACAAACCTAGGCATCTTATTAGGTTTTTATAAAACCAACCCAATGATGAGCGCCCTGAATAAAAATGTTTCGAATTCACACGATCTTTCAGAGCTGATAGATGACCTAATTGAATATAAGGTTTCACTTAATTTGGTGCCATCGTTAAACGAGCAAATCGGATTAAGTTATTTTATTTTTAAATTACAAGCTCTTTGTAGGTAGTCCTTATTAAATTGTTGCGCCTCCATCAACAATAATTGTTTGACCGTTTATATATGTGCCAGCCTGCGAGGCAAGCATGATCGCGGTTCCAGCTATTTCATGAGGCTCGCCGATTCTTCTCATAGGATGAGTCTTTGTATAGTGATCATGTATCTCTGGATTTTCCCATAAACCTTTTGCAAAATCCGTTCTTATCAAGCCTGGTGCAATACTATTGGCTCTAATATTAAATTTACCATATTCAACAGCAATATTTTTGACCATCTGTATATCTGCCGCTTTGCTTATATTGTATGTTCCGATCAAGTTACTCCCTCTTGTACCTCCTACGCTAGAAATGATAATAATAACCCCGTCTTTTCGTTCGATCATTTGAGGGGTTACCAAGTTTGTGAGTAGATGGTTCGCTTTTATGTTGTTATTCATGATTTTATCAAATGCTTCTGATGGAATATCTGCCATAGATCCCATGAACGGGTTAGTGGCTGCATTACATATAAGCACATCAATTTTTCCTAAAATCTTATTTGTTTCTTCGACAAGATTTTTTAACTGGCTTTCATCTGCAATATTAGCTTGAATTGGAAATGCTACCTCTGAACCAATAAGCTCATTGATCTCATCAGCAGTCTTGTTGCAAGCATCAATTTTTCTACTGGATATGATGACTTTTGCGCCTTCTATTGCTGCATTTAATGCAATAGATTTACCAATACCCCTCGAGGATCCGGTGATTAAAAATGATTTGTTTTTTAAATTAAATAATGACATTTGGCTTATAATCTCCTGATGTTTAATAATGTTGAAATATATTCTAAATCAAATTGTCTCTATTGTGATAAAGCAAAAAATTACTTTACACAAAATAATATTTCTTACGTTGAGCATAACGCGGAAATACCCGAGGTGTTCGAGGTGCTAATGAAACGAAACCCTTATGCTCGAACTATGCCGCAAATATTTATTGATAATGAATTAATAGGTGGCTACACAGACCTTGAGGACTGGCTACAAAATAAAAAGGATTAATTATGGTTGCTTTTAATGATTTTCTACTTCTTTTGGATGGTTACCTTAGTGGTTCATGGTGGTTTCCTGCATTCTTGATCGGAACAGGAATTTACTTTACTGCCTACCTTGGGTTTCCTCAATTTAGATTTTTTGCTCATGGATGGAGAATAGTAACTGGAAAATATGCCAAGGAAGACACGGAAGGGGAGACAACTCCTTTTGAAGCCCTAACGACCGCTATGTCTGGTGCAGTGGGCACGGGAAATATTGGAGGCGTAGCTCTGGCAATTTGGATCGGTGGCCCAGCTGCAATTTTCTGGATGTGGGTCACAGCTATTTTTGGCATGACCACAAAATTTGTTGAAGTCACAATGGCTCATAAGTATCGAACCACTCTTAAAGATGGCTCTATATCAGGCGGCCCAATGTATTACATTGAAAAAAGCTTTAACAAGAGATGGGCCGGAGTTATATTTGCAGCTTTGATGATGATTTGTGCAATTGGCTCAGGCAATATGCCTCAAATTAACAACATTGCCAGCGTTCTTGACTCTACCTTTTCTATTCCCAAGCTAGCTACAGGGCTTATTCTTGGTGTCATGCTTTGGCTAATTATCGCAGGTGGAATTAAAAGAATTGCTAAAATCGCCAGTAAACTAGTTCCAATAATGGCTGTCATTTATTTTGGTGGCGCTTTGGTTGTTGTTGTTGAAAACTACCAAAATATCATTCCTTCTTTACATTCAATTTTTTCACAAGTTTTTTCCGGCTCTGCAGCAGCAGGTGGATTCTTGGGGGCTAGCTTTGCAATGAGCTTAAAGCTTGGTGTTGCGAGAGGCCTATACTCCAATGAAGCTGGTCAAGGCTCATCTCCGATCGCTCATGCATCAGCAAAAGCTGAGCATTCAGTAGAACAAGGGATGGTTTCAATCTTAGAACCATTTATTGATACCATTATTGTCTGCAGCGTTACCGCTCTTGTTATCCTATCTAGTGGAGCATGGACTCAAAAATATGATAATACGTTTGAGAGATCATCAATGGCAATCTTTGAAGGGTCCTACAGTGAATCTAACTCTGGTGATGTAGAAGAGCTTGGCAAATATATTCTTGATGCTAGAAACTTTACTAGCAATACGACCTCTGTTAAAAATTTCTCGGGTGATTTAAACGTTGCTGATGGTCTGCTGCAACAAAATGACATTACAATTTTCCATAACAATTCTATTGCTGAAGATGTGGTCTTCTATCAATCCGGTCTACCTTTTAATGGGGTGCTGGAGATTAGCAACGGCGATATTGAAGACTCTTCCATAAAAGTAGAGGGTAAGTCACTAATTCATTCGGCCAAACTCACATCTAAGGCTTTTGCTTCAGGTGTTCTTGGTGTCTATGGAGAATACATTGTGGCTATTGGCTTGTTATTGTTTGCTTTCTCAACGGCAATTGCTTGGTCTTATTATGGAGATAGATCGACAGCATATATATTTGGTGAGGGTGCTGTACCTTGGTATCGAATGATCTATGTTCTTAGTTTTATTGCAGCTGCAGTCATTGATACTACAATTATATGGAATATTGCATATGTTGTTGTCGCGCTTGTAACGATCCCAAATTTAATAGCGCTATTTGTTCTTAGGAAAGAAATGAAGGAGCAGGTTACCAGCTACGTAATGGAAAAATAAATGCTCACAGTGGTTGCGACTGATCTATTTAATAGAACGCTGCTCTAATACCTCTATGACTTCATTGAAACTCACATCCATTTTTCTTAGCATCACCAATAGGTGATATATCAAATCAGCTGATTCTTCTTTGACTCTACCATCATCAGTAACTGCAGAAATTGCTACTTCACCAGCTTCCTCTGTGACTTTTTTAGCCATCTCCTTAATCCCTTCTAAATATAAACTGTAAGTATAGGAATGAGGGTTTTTGTCTTTAAAACTCTTATCAATCACCGCCTCTAACTTTGTAATAAATTGATTATTTTTTGGCGCGTCTACAAAGCATGAATCTCTGCCGAGGTGACATGTTGGGCCATCCTTAAGTGCTGTAATAAGCAGAGTGTCGTTATCGCAATCATGATGAACATCTTGAACATGAAGTGAATTCCCAGAGGTCTCGCCTTTTGTCCATAATTTTTGTTGAGTTCTACTGTAAAAAGTAACGAGACTAGACTGTAGTGTTAGAGCAAGAGCTTCTTTAGTCATGTATCCCAGCATCAACACCCTCATGGTGTTTGCATCCTGAATTATCACAGGCATTAAACCATTAACTTTGTCCCAATTTAATTCCATGATTTAACCTCTTACGTTAATATTATTTGATTGAAGGTGACTTTTTAGATCCCTTATAGTGAATATATCTTTGTGAAAGACGCTTGCAGCCAATGCTCCATCAGCAGCTGTGGATTGAAATACTTCTGTAAAATCCTCCATACATCCAGCACCTCCCGAAGCAATCATGGGGATAGTGCAATGATGCGAAAGGTCCTTTATTAGCTGGAGATCATAACCATTTCTCATGCCATCCTGGTTCATAGAGTTAACAACTACTTCGCCAGCACCGAAACTCTGAATAGTCTCAAGCCAATCTGAAGCCTCTATATTGCTTGAGTATGACGTGGCTTCATTTCCAGTTTTAGCATAAATAAGATGTTTAGAATTCACTGTTTTGATATCCATCCCAACTACAACACATTGAGCGCCAAACTCATCACTTAGCTGCTTAATAAGCATTGGATTTAACAAGGCGGGTGTATTAATTGAGATTTTATCAGCGCCTTCGTTAAGTAATAGCCGCGCATCGCCTAGAGACTTAATTCCACCAGCCACGCAAAATGGAATATTGATAACGTCTGCTATTTTCTTAACCCAACTTTTATCAACCATTTTCTCTTCAGTGCTTGCAGAAATATCGTAAAAAACTAACTCATCTGCACCCATCTGAGAATATTTAGCAGCTAGCTCAGTAATGCCTCCCATAACCTCATGATTCTTAAATTGGACTCCCTTAACCACCAATCCATTTCGGACATCTAGGCAAGGAATAATTCTTTTACACAGCATTAGCTAATTCCCTTAGGCTAATGGCGTTTTCATAAATTGCTTTTCCAACCACAACCTCGTTACATCCAAGTCCCTTTATATCTTGTATATCTTGAACACAGGAGATCCCTCCGGAAGCAATAAGGTTGATTGATGAGAAAGTTTCAAGAATACCTTGATACACGAGAAGACTTGGACCTTGCATAGCCCCATCTAGACTAATATCTGTAGCCAGAATATTTGTAAAGTAAGAATAAGTGCTTAAAAACTCCATTAAGTTAACAGAGGATTGATTCTGCCATCCGTGCGTAAAAATCATAGGTTTATCCTGGATGTTTTTAAAATCTAGACCTAAGACTATTTGATCTGGATTAAAATTTCTTTGGAGATCATCTAAAAAGCCAGGTGTTTCAAATAAAGCAGTGCCTACAATAATCCGAGTGACACCGAGCTCGATCATATTGGTGGCTTTTTCAATGCTTCTAATGCCGCCACCAACCTCTACTTTTAGTTGAGGGTTAGATGCTAGTTGCTTGATGATAGGTAAGTTGTCTTGTGCGCCTGTTTGAGCACCATCTAAATCAACGATATGCAAATAATCGAATCCATGGTCCATAAATTCTTGAGCTTGATTTATTGGATTTAGGTTGTAGTTTGTTAACTGATTAAAATCTCCTTGCAATAAACGAACGCAGTTACCATTTTTTAGGTCAATTGCAGGCAATATTATCATTTTAATCCTAGAAAATAATCTAGAAATTGTTCGCCAGCAACCGATGATTTTTCTGGATGAAATTGACACCCTATAAAATTGTTTTTAATTACTACTGAGGACATGGGCACTTCGTAATCTGTTGTAGCTGCAGTGGCTGATGATCCTTCGGCGTAATAACTATTTGCAAAGTAGTAGTGATTGTTCAAGTCTGATAGGGCGCTTGAATTAAAGATCACTTCATTCCATCCCATTTGAGGAATTTTAATTCCCCGGTTAATTGGCAGCTTTTTTATATCACCATTAATTACACCCAAGCATTTAGTGCTTTGTTCTTGCGAGTATTCATAGAAAATCTGCATCCCGATACATATACCCAATACTGGCTGCTGCAGTCCTTTGATCAGACTTGTGAGCTTCAGAGAGTTCAAGGCCTCCATGACTCTTCCTGCTGAACCAACGCCAGGAATAACAACATGTGAGGCTTGGCTGATTTGTGTATTATCTGTTGTAATCATCGCTGTATAACCCTTAAGTTGAAAAGCATGTTGCACAGACCGAAGGTTTGCTCCACCGCAATCAATGATGGCAATGCTCACATGACACCCTTTGTTGAGGATGACTCAAAGCCTTCTATTATAATTGCCTGCTTCAACGCTCTTGCAAATGTTTTAAACGTGGCCTCAAGAAGGTGGTGTGAATTTTGTCCAATTGTTTCTATGTGACAGGTGAAAGCTGCGGAATTAATAAGGGATATAAAAAAATGCTCCAACATTTCTCCGGGGAAATCTCCAACTTTCTCGCGAAGTTCAGAACATTGAAAATTTAGGTATCTCCGAGACGCCAAATCAATGCTAACAGAGCACTTAACTTCATCCATAACCAGCGTCTCGACGCTTGAATATCTATATATGCCAACCCGTTGATTCAATGCTGAATTGATGGCTGAGCCTAGAGTAATGGCAATATCTTCTATTGTATGATGCTCATCTATGTGCAAATCTCCATCGCACATTAAATGCAAATCAATTTTACTGTGTTTGGAAAATTGCTCTAATAAATGATCTAAGAAACTAAGGCCTGTATTAATTGAATATTTGCCCGTGCCATCTAAATTAAGATTAATATAAATATTCGTCTCGTTAGTTTTACGAATTTCAACACAGGACCTAGACTTATCAGTTTCTGCGACAAGACTTCTTCTAATATTAACAGCTGCTGCGTGCCCATCTAGGCCTTCTGCTAAGGCTAACGTAGTAACAGTATCTTTGAGATTCATGAATCCTTCTGGTGTAGCAGCTTGCACTAAAATTTGTTTACCAAAATCTTTAATCCCTAGGCCTGAATATGTTTTTGCCTTTCCATTGGTGGGAAGAACATGATTTGAACCAGAGGCATAATCTCCGAATGATTCAGGAGATAGAGACCCGCAAAATATAGACCCAGCATTCTTAATGGATGGCAGGTACTTAGAAAAATCCTCATCAAGTAAAATTAAATGCTCTGGCGCACATTCATTAATTAGCTGAGAGGTATCAGTAACAGATTTAGACTTAATAAGAATTAGATTTTTTATGCTCTCATTTAGTATGGTCTCTCGCTTCAATCTATTTTTTTGCTTGAGTGCCTCGGACTTTACTTTCTTTAAAATATTTAGTTTTTGAGAGATAACGAAGGCCTTTGAATCAACTCCATGTTCTAGCTGAGACAGGGCATCTGCGGCAGCCAAGGAAGCATTCTTTATATCGTTTGTAACAATCATAACTTCGCTAGGGCCTGCTGGTAAATCTATCGCTACATCCTTAGATACTAATTCCTTCGCGTAGCTTACATAAGCATTGCCAGGTCCAAATATTTTTAAAACCTTAGGAACTATAGTTGTCCCATAAGCCATCGCAAGGATTGCTTGAGCGCCACCAACCTTATAAATGTTACTTACATTAAATAGTCTACAAATCCATAAGATCTCAGGTGAAATCTTTCCGTCGATATCAGGAGGTGAGCAGACAACAATATTCGAACATCCAGCAACGGTTGCTGGAATAATTTGCATTAATAGAGATGAGATTAATGGTGCTGTCCCACCTGGAACATAAAGGCCCACAGAATCAATGGCCCTAAACTCTTTCCATATATTGATGCCTTTAGTAGTTTCCATTGGGCTTGATGAAAGGTTAATTTTCTCATTCTCACAAACAAGTTGAATGTTTTTAGACGCTGTTAAAATTGCGCTCTTCAGTTCATCAGAAACAGTTTGATCTGAGCTACTTATTTCTCTTGAGCTGACCTTGTATGATTTTGGCTTCTTGAGTCCTAAGTTTTTGTTGATCGCATCAAATGCAGGGGTACCTTTTGCAAGAATCAAATCTTTAAAATTCTTGACCACAGCCTCAACATCATTATTTGACCCGGGCAAAGAAAACCAATTAATGGATTTTGTACTAATAGATCTATTGATTAGTTTCATCTTAGTAAAGAATTTTTTCTACAGGCATGACCAAGATTGACGATGCGCCGCTGGTCTTTAAATTCTCCATGGTCTCCCAAAATACTGGCTCTGTACAAAGAGCATGAATGGCAACTTTGCCTTTTTCTTTCAAGGGAATAATTGTTGGAGAATCTGCTCCTGGCAAAAGTTTGCAAATGCTATCAATTGATTTTTCTTGAGCATTCAGCATGACGTATTTACTTTCTGCGGCGTTAATAACTCCTTCAAATCTCTTTACTAAGCTTAAAACCTTTGGTTCCTGAATGTTCTTTCTGCTCTCATTTGATATCAGGACAGCTTCAGAGGTCATCAGTGTCTTGAATTGAACAAGGTTATTGGCCTCTAAAGTTGCTCCAGAGGAGACAAGATCGCATATACAGTCTGCTATCCCTATGTAGGGCGTTAATTCTACAGAGCCATTAATTTTAATAACCTCTGCTTTCATATTATTTTGCTTTAGATATCTCTTAACCAAACCTGGATAGGATGTTGCAATAGTCTTATTGGTCAAACTTTTCATGTTTGAGGAGGAGGGCCTTGCAAATGCCAGCGAGCATCTTGAGAAGCCTAAAGGTAAAATAGTGTGAGCTTTGAGGTTAGTATTTGTTGCTGACTGTTCGGCTAGGACATTTTCACCAACAATGCCTAAATCTGCCACACCCTTGGAAACCAGAGAGGGGATATCATCATCGCGAACGAGCAATATATCTATATTCATATTAGAAGATCGAGCTAGAAGTTTTTCACCAGATGTTCGAAAGTTAATGCCAGACTTCTCCAATATGTTCTTGCTATTGTCAGAGAGCCTGCCTTTTTTCTGAATGGCGATAGTAATTTTTTTGTCTTTCATTTGATTCTCTTGAATGCATTTTGGTATCCATTATTTGACTCAGAAAATAGGAACCTTGCTACTCGAGTCACAGTGGCTGTAGATGTCTTTAGCTCTGCTGCAATCTCTCTATAACTTTTATCTTTTTTAAAGAGTAATTGCGCAACCTCCCATCTTTCATTAATAGCTTTTATCTCTGATGGCGTGCATAAATCCTTTAAGAAGTTTTCAACTTCATTGGCTGATTGAAGTTCATTTATAACGTTAGGTAATTTCATAAAAAGGATTCTATCTGTTTTAGCATGCTAAAACAATACAACAAGAATAAAAATATACTCTTCTTAAAAATAGGTTAGAATTTATAAAATTTTAAGGAGTTATTATGACAATAGAAGTTAGCAGCAATTTTCCCGTTCAGACATTACGATTGGTTGTAGGCGGAGACTTACAAGAGGTAGATTCAGCCGAGTATTTAGCTGACAAAAAAGTAATGCTAGTGGGAGTGCCAGGCGCATTTACACCCACTTGTCACGTATCTCATTTGCCTGGTTACATAGAGCATCTTTCCAGCTTTGAAGCTAAAGGCTATTCAGTAACCTTTATATCAGTCAATGATCCCTTTGTTATGAAAGCTTGGTCTGAAGCCTCTAGTGCTAGTGACATCAACATGATTGCGGATGGAAATGGAGACTTAACAGAAGCGCTTGGATTGGTGATGGATGCATCTGGCTTTGGTCTTGGTAAAAGATGCATGAGGTTTGCTATGGCCATTGAGAATGGCGTTATCCAATCCATAGATGTAGAGGAGGGTGGCGCTCTTGATGTATCATCCGCGGAATCACAGCTTGCAAAAATCTAAGCCAAAATACTTATTTGCAGGTTTGGGTACTATGGGCTTTCCCATGGCTGGCCATCTATCCAAAAATCCTAATCTAGATATTTATGTCTTTAATAGAACTTCACAGATTTCAGGTAAGTGGGTTAAAAAATACCATGGTACTCAGCTTCTATCTTTAAATTCATGCTGTATAAAATTTGATGGAATCGTCACATGCTTAAAGGATGACGCTTCTATCTCCTCAGTAATCCTGAAGAGCGGCTTGATAGAATCAATTAAAACTAATGCTTTTATTGTTGATCACTCGACCACTTCGCTAGACTTAGTTTCAACCATATCGAATCATCCCGACATTCTAGATAAGAAAATATCTTTTTTTGATGCGCCTGTGAGCGGGGGTGAGGTGGGGGCAATTAATGGCTTGCTTTCAATAATGCTAGGCGGTCCTAAGACAAAGTTGTCTAAAGTTAAAATAGTTTTAGAGGCCTATTCAAAATCCATCACTCATATCGGACCCAGTGGTCATGGGCAGTTAACAAAAATGGTTAATCAATTATGCATCGCCAGTCTTATACAGGGTCTATCTGAGGGAATTGCTTTGGGGAAAAAATCTAATTTAAATATGAACAAGGTGCTTGAAGCAATATCTGGAGGAGCTGCCCAATCATGGCAAATGGATAATCGCTTTAACACAATGGCAAAGGGTAACTTTAATTTCGGTTTTGCTGTTGATCTCATGATCAAGGACCTGAAGATTGCATTAAGTCAATCCAGGAAATTAGACATCAATCTTTTAACTTCTAAATCAATTCTTAAAAATTATAATAAATTATCCCTAAGTGGAGATGGAAATTTAGACACATCAAGTTTAATTAAACTATTGCTTTAATAAATCATTTCTTGGTATCAAAAAATACCCAGTCAAATTTCGACTAATGATGATATGAGCTAAGCTGGCTCAAAAAAATAACTTACATAAGTATTTCCATCTTTATCCTTTCGGCCCAACGCATCTTTGAGCACAACATTTACCTTCATATCAAACGTGATATTTTCTGGGGTAGGATTAACGCCTATTAAATTTCCCTTGATGGTGCCGCCACCCTCTGAATCAACTATTGCTGAGATATAAGGAACTTCAACCCCAGGAAAAGACCTATGCACAATTGAATGAGAATACAATTTACCAGAATTCTGAAGTCTTATTGTTTCCATGTTATTAATAGAAAAACATTTAGCGCATACCGATCTTTCATTTATATAAATAGCATTGCAGGTTCCGCACTGCGATGCAGATAAATAAAATTTACCACTACTATCTGATTGAATGCAGTCTGTTGCTGGTAATGATTGTGTGGCTTGATTGGACATATATTTTAGATTGATTAATATTGATATTTATATTATATAAACGTTAGGAAGACAGCAAATGAAAGGTTATGTTTTTGGGTTACTCTATATAGATGATTGGAAATGGTATGAAGAATACTATCCTGCAACAGCAAAATTAATCAATGATCATGGAGGCTCATATCTTGCGTCGGGTATGACACCAGATTTAAAAGAAGGCAAAGAACAACCGAGTGCATTTGTATTGCTTGAGTTCCCTGATCTTAACTCTGCACAACGCTGGTACGATGACCCTAAATATAAACCACTCATTGACTTAAGAAACTCAGGCGGAAGATCCGAAATATTTATATTCCCGGGAGCATTGCCTCAGTAGCATGACAAAGCCTAATCAAAATCTTTCAGAATGGATCGATGTGATAAATGACTCGGATTTAATGTCCGTAAGTTTAGGGGATCTGATTGACTCAGCAGCTCTAAAATTTCCCAAGGTAGAGGCTCTAGTTTATTCAAATCAACCGGATATAAGCGATATACGTTGGACATACGAAGAGCTAAGTGCAATGTCGACTAATTTAGCAAAGGGCTTTTTAGACTCTGGTTTAAACCCAGGTGAAACTGTTGGTGTCTGGGGTCCAAATCATCCAGAGTGGATTTTAGCGGAATATGCGCTTGCCAAGGCTGGGTTGAAAATGGTTACTTTGAACCCTCTATACAAAGAACAAGAATTAATTTTTGCATTAAACACTGTGAATGCAACAGCCTTAATTCATGCTGATGAAATTGCTGGATTTCAAGCAAGAGAATTGATCCAGCAAGCAATGCAGGAGATTCCTTCATTGCAGCATCTTCATTCGTTTGATGCAGGGTTAAAAAAGCTTATAAAAATTGGCGCTAAAGCCTCAGTTAAGTTACCAGAAGTGAGCCCGAAGGATATATTTATGATCCAATATACTTCTGGAACTACTGGAACACCAAAAGCCGCTCAGATGACACATGAGGCACTGATTACATCAGCTAAAAATAGTCACATGCGATGGGAGATAACAGACAATCAAAAAGTCTGCCATGGATTTCCTCTTTTCCATATAGGAGGATCAGCCTGCATGACTCTAGGCGCCGCCTCTATGGGAGCCGTTTCTCTGCCATTATATATTTTTAAACCCAATGTAACTTTAGATATTATTGAAAAAGAAAAATGTTCTATGTTTATTGGAGCTCCCGTTCATCTCACTGCGATGTTAGAGGATCTAAATTTTAAAACTCGTGATCTCTCATCATTAAAATGCATTGTAGTTGGAGGCTCTAATCCTCCTGTTGAGCTTCTCAAAAGATTCTCCAAAGAGTTTAATGCTGATGTCATCAACGGTTATGGAATGACTGAAACTTGTGGGCTTTCATGCACAGCATTGCCTTCAGATACTCCTGAGCTTAAAGCAATTGCTGGACTCCCGCTTCCTGGAGTCTCCATGAGGGTGGTGAACGAAAATTATGAGATAGTACCGAACAATGAAACGGGTGAACTTCTATATAAAGGGCCTGGACTAATGAGTGGTTATGGCAACTTGCCAGATGGGAGCTCAGGAATCAATGACGATGGCTGGTTTCCGACTGGCGATCTTGCAACGATGAATGCTGACGGCTACATAAACATAGTGGGTAGATCAAAAGAAATGATTATTAGGGGAGGTGAAAACCTTTACCCAATTGAGATTGAAAATTATCTTCTTGAGCATCCAGCTATTCTTGAGGTTGCTGTGTTTGGGTTGCCAGATGCTAAGTATGATGAGGAGTGCTGCGCTGTTGCTAGAGTAGATCAAGCGCAATTAAATGATCCAGAGCAACTTAGGGACTGGTGCAAAGATAGGATCTCTAGATGGAAGATCCCAAGATATATTTTTTTGACAGATTCTTTTCCTACCACCCCCTCAGGAAAAATTCAAAAATATAAATTGCAAGAAAAATATATAAAGTTAATTACATAAATTTAATACTTATTCAATTTTAATTATTAATAGACATATAGTCAGGCTAAACTTTTAAAAAGTTTTATTTTCATACATAATAAATTCATGGATTATTCAAAATACAAAGAACTTAAAATTACCAAAGAGAATAAAATTCTCACTATCGCGATAAATCGTCCTGAGCATATGAATGCTGTTAACGAGCAACTGCACGGAGAATTTTCAACAATATTTATCGATGCTGAATATGATGATGAGATTGATATAATTATTTTAACCGGATCAGGTAAGTCTTTTTGTGCTGGTGGAGATTTAAAATGGCTGCTAGGCATTCACGGGGATCCAGTAGCTACCTCCTATCACATCAGCCACGATCGAAAAATTCAAAACGCAATGTTGGATATGGAAAAACCAATCATCGCCAAGGTAAACGGTCCTGCCATAGGGCTGGGTTGCTCTTTGGCTTTATTTTGCGACTTTATTTATGCTACGCCTAGATCAAAATTTGCTGACCCGCATGTTTCTGTTGGCTTGGTAGCTGGAGATGGTGGTTGTGTAATGTGGCCTCAATTAATTGGTTACGCAAGAGCAAAAAAATATCTTTTGACAGGAGAGGTCATGCTCGCACAAGACGCATTACAAATGGGGTTAATCACTGAAGTGTATGAAGAAGATCAAATTGATGCTGAAGTTCAGCAGTTAGCTGAAAAATTAAGAGACGGAGCGAAGTATGCAATTAGATGGACCAAGACATCAATTAATGCAGGATTGAAGGTTATGGCAAACTCTATCATTGATAGGGCAGCTGCATTTGAAAATGTCACGCAGCTCATGGAAGATCATAAAATTGCACTCCAGGCATTCTCAGACAAAGAAAAACCTAAGTTTAAACAAAAATAATCACGCCATACCTTGAATAAATTTCTCATCATCACAGGAGGAAGTAGTGGTATCGGGTATGCCACGGCACTACTTTTTCAAAAAGAGAATTATAAAGTTATCAACTTATCTAGATCTGAAATACCCTTAGATGGAGCAATTCATATACCTGTAGACCTCTCCAACTCTGAATGGCTCGAAGAAGTCAGTACACTTTTTAAAGACTATCTTGTGGATGCTGATCAAATTTGTTTAATTCACAATGCCAGCATGATGCAGAGTGATAATGTTGAGAATTTTAATGTTAAGGAACTCAGAGATGTTCTTGAGGTTAACTTAGTTGCCCCGTCAGTGCTAAATAAAATAACTATCCCATTTATGAAAAAGGGATCATCAATTCTATATGTCGGCTCTACACTATCTGAAAAAGCTGTTCCACAGATGTCATCTTATGTGACTACAAAGCATGGAATGATTGGTTTGATGAGAAGCACATGCCAGGATTTATTTGGAAGATTCATACATACTGCTTGTGTATGTCCTGGAGCCACTGAAACTGAAATGTTGCAAGAGTATGTTCAGGGTAATAATGAGGCCCTCAAAATGATGGCAGGAACATTGAGTGAGAATAGATTAATCTCACCCAAGGAGATTGCATCAACATTATTATTTTGCTCTCAAAATTCAGTGATCAATGGTTCAGTCATACACGCAAACCTAGGAATTTCATCTTCATGAATCAATTTAGCGAGCCCGAACACATAACCATATTAAGAAATACCCTCAGACAATTCATTGACAAAGAAATGCCGAGAGAGAAAGTTAATCAGTGGGATAAGGATGATTACTTTCCTAGAGACGTATTCGACAAACTTTGTGCATTAGGTGTTACATCGCTGACCGTTCCCGAAGAATATGGTGGCTCAGGCAAAGATATGATGGCAACCATAGCAATTATTGAAGAGCTATCTACTAGAAGTCTTGGTATCGCTTCTGGATTTATATTTTGTGCATGTTATGCGGGTTTAAATATTGCAGAAGCTGCTAGCGAAGAACAAAAGAAAGAACTTCTACCAAAAATTGCACAGGGTAAAATTCTTTTTTCATACGGTATTAGTGAGCCAGATGTAGGAGCTGATGTTGCTAGCGTTCGAACAAAAGCTGTAATTGATGGTGATGAAGTCGTTATCAATGGAACAAAAAGATGGTGTTCTGGACCCAATGTGACTGATTATATTTATACAATTGTTAGAAGTGGTCTTGAGGAAGATAGATACAGAAATTTATCCTTGATTTTAATTCCACCGAAATCTAAAGGCATAACAATTGAGCCCCAACAAACCTTGGGACAAAAAGGTGTTGGTGGAACCTGCGATGTAACATTTGACGATGTCAGAGTCCCTCTTAAAAATATTGTTGGCGGTGAAGAGGGCTGGAATAATGGATGGAGTAAAATCGTAAGCACTGGGCTAGATGTTGAAAAAATTGAAGTATCAGCTCTGGCCTTAGGTATTGCTAGAGCGGCTGTTGAGGATGCATGGCAGTATTCCCAAGAACGCATTCAATTCGGAAAGCCCATTTGCCATAACCAGGCTGTTAGACATCAACTTGCTGAAGTCAAAACAAAGCTAGAAGCATGCAGGTTAATGACCTACCAAGGCGCATGGCTTGCAGATCAAGATGTTGTTGCTACAGTTGAAATGTCCATGTCAAAATTATTTGTAACTGAAACAGCCTTGGAGATTGTTCTTACTTGTCAGCAAATATTAGGAGCATACGGCTATGTAAGAGATTTTGATATGGAAAGATATGTCAGAGATATGCTCGCTATGCCTATGATTGGGGGCTCTTCATCAATACAAAAAAATAATATTGCTAATAGGTTGAACCTACCAAAATAAAATTTTATGTTCAAAGATCAAACTGCAATAGTTAGAATCGGACAGACAGAATTTTCAAAGAATATTGATTCGACAGAATTAAATTTAGCTTGCAAGGCTATAAATCACTTAATGCCTCAAAAACCTTTCCTTCGCTATATTGTGTCTATGCGGTTTTTAAATTTTTTTATTCTTCTGCTAATCACTTCTTCTTGCGCAAAAAATGAATTTGATTTGTTGATATTAAATGGGACTATTATTGATGGGAGTGGTGATCCTGGATATCAATCAGACCTTGCTATTAAAGATGATCGTATTGTAAAAATAGGAAACCTGTCATCTTATGATGCAAAAATTATAATTAATGCTGTTAATTTAATCGTAGCTCCAGGCTTTATCGATTCGCATACGCATGCAATAAGGGGTATCTTCGATGTGCCAACGGCTGAAAGCTCTCTCTTGCAGGGTGTCACAACCTTAACTGATGGAAATGATGGAACTTCTCCCTACCCAATTAATGATCATTATGCAGAAATTGAAGCGCTAAAAATTAGCCCTAATTGGGCAGTTTTTGTTGGCCAGGGAACTGTAAGAGAAGAAGTCATGGGGCTAGATGATAGAAACCCTACTGGCGAGGAATTGGATCAAATGAAAATCATGATTTCTGATGCCATGGAAGATGGCGCCTTGGGAATCTCCACAGGTCTTTTTTATGTCCCTGGCAGCTTCTCTTCCACTAAAGAAGTTATTGAGCTTTCTAAAGTTGCTGCGGGCTATGGTGGGATCTATATCTCACATATGAGAGAAGAGGCCGCAGATATATTAAAATCAATCAACGAGACTATAAATATTGGCATTGAAGCCAGTATCCCGGTTCAAATAACTCACCATAAGATTATCGGCAAGGCGAATTGGGGCCTCGCAACGAATACTCTAAAACTTGTTGATGAAGCAATTAAGAGGGGTGTCAACGTCAGCATCGATCAATATCCTTACACAGCATCCCAGACATCCATTAGAGCCCTCATACCTCAATGGGCTCAAGCAGGAGGCAGGAAGGAGCTTCTAAAGCGTATAAATGATCCTAAGACACGCCAACTGTTAATTGATGGGATTATTGAAAGAATATTATTTGATAGAGGTGGCGGGCACCCTAAAAATGTTTTTATCTCTAAGAGTGCATGGGATACATCAATGGAAGGAAAGAATCTTGCAGATTTATGCATTGAAAGAGATCTCGAGCCAACGCCTAGAAATGCAGCTATGGTGGTATTTGAGATAATCAAGGGAGGAGGGGCGTCTGCTGTTTATCATGCCATCAATTCCGATGATGTTGACTTAATTATGCGGCATCCTATGACATCAATTGCTTCTGATGGACCGCTCACATTTTTTAACGAAGGCTCACCACACCCTAGAACATATGGCACTTTTGCCCGTGTATTAGGTACTTACGTGAGAGATAGGAATATTATTACCTTAGAAGAGGCAATAAGAAAAATGACAAGCCTACCAGCTAACATGCTTTCCATAGATAGGAGAGGTCTTATTAAAGAAGGCTATTTTGCAGATATTACAATATTTGATAAGAATGTGATTGCAGACAAAGCTACATTCGAAGACCCTCACCAATATGCTGTAGGAGTTAACTCGGTCATAGTGAATGGGACGATTGTTGTTGAGAACGGTGTTCATAATGGAAATAGACCAGGGAAAGTCTTAAGAGGCCCAGGATATAAGAGAAATAAGTGATAGGTGAAGAAATCTACTAAAATATAATTGCTCTCTTATTAATCAACCTAATGTTATTAATTACGAGGTTTTTCTAAGGAGCGCACCTAATTATTATTACCAAAGCTATGGGCTCTAGGGGATATAGGAGGCTGCAATCACAAATCAATATCATCTACTTACTTCGCATAAGCTAAAAGAGTAACTGCTTTATATGATAATAAATAAAAGTGATAATTTATTACCTTTATTTAAATTTTAAGTTACCATTTTAAAAACCATTTTAAAAACCATTTTAAAATAGGCGCACTTATGAAATACTCACATTCAATCATCCTCTCCTTTATCCTTATAGGATTTTCAACAACCATAGATGCCAGGGATTACAAAATGGAATCTGGTAATACATTCGATCTTTCGTTGAAAGAGAAGGACTCAGAGTTTATTACTAATAATAAATCCTTAAGAAATATCTCTAGAGAAGCTGCTGGAAGAGCTACAAGTATTGAGGGATTTTTATCTACCCCAGACTATGAAGTTCATTTCTTTAATGAGCTAGTAGGGTATGTCCAAGCTGAGGACTGTAATATTGATAAAGATCTATTGTTTGCAGAAATTCAAAAACAGACAGCCATTCAGTCAAAAGAGATTAATCGAATAATTACCCCATTGGAGTGGGTCATTGAGCCAACTTATAATGATGAATTAGACGCTGTTTACTATGCTTTTTCTGCGCAATTTGAAGATTCTTCAGCTCCATGGATTAATATGCGAGTCTACGAACTAGGGCGTTACGGTTATGAGCAAATGCTAGTGGTTGCTGATCCCAAGACTTTTAAAAAAATTAATGCATCTGATCTAGTTGAATACTTGGATACTAATCATGCATTTCCTGAAGGAGCTAAATATTCAGATTACAAACCCGGAGATAATGTTGCCCCAATGGGTACCTGTGGTTTAGTATCATCTTTCTTTGGTGTCTTGGAAGATGAGGATGATGGTCTTGATGAGGTTGATGAGGTTGATGAAGGTGATAGTGACGAGCAACTACCAAAAATTAATATCCTGTGGTTAATGGCTTTTATATTATTAACTTTTGCAGGGACGGTTATAGCCCGCAGGAGAAAGTAATTGGCTTTTTTTGCTTGAAATCCATTCAAATCTGGTAGGGTGCTGTGTGGTTACTGCTACATCATTAGATAGAACCTACGATAACTTCGCATAATATATATTATGTTAAATTATTAGTTATATAATTATCGCTGTAACCCTTATTAATGAGTTAAAATAGCGCCATGGCAAAAGAAGACAATTTAGAGTTTGAAGGCGAAGTTATTGAAACACTTCCCAATACTACCTTTCGTGTAAAGTTAGAGAATGATCATATTATAGAAGCTCATATCTCTGGAAAGATGCGCAAGCATTACATTAGAATTTTAACCGGTGACAAAGTTAAGGTAGAAATGACTCCTTACGACTTAACCAAGGGACGAATTACATTTAGAGGCCGCTAAGCCTTACTTTTTACTGTTTTCTTCTTGGCTGTAAAAACAATCCCGTCTTTACCCAGATCAACCTTTATTTGACCGCCTTTACTTAGGTCTCCAAAAAGAACCTTGTCAACAAGTGGCTTTTTAATTTTGTTGGTAATAAACCTTTCCATAGGTCTTGCGCCCATTTCTTTGTTATACCCATTATCTGCGATCCAGGTTAATACCTTCTTCGAGTATATAAGTTCTACATTCCTGGCATCGAGCTGCGCCTGAAGTTTAGTCAAAAACTTATCTACAATTGAAAGAATTACCTCAATTGGTAGGTAGTTAAATTGAATGATTTCATCAAGTCTATTTCTAAATTCTGGTGAGAATAATTTTTTAAGGGACAATAAAGCATCAGATTCGTTAGATTGATCGCTAAAACCGATATTTTTCTTCTCTAGCAGATCGGCACCTGCATTAGTTGTCATAACAACAATAACGTTTCTAAAGTCAGCCTTTCTACCATTATTATCCGTAAGAACGCCTGAATCCATGATCTGTAACAATAAATTATATATATCTGGATGCGCCTTTTCTATCTCGTCAAGAAGTAATACACAGTGAGGGTTTTGGACCACCGCCTCTGTTAAGAGACCGCCCTGATCAAAACCTACGTAACCTGGGGGCGCTCCTATCAACCTAGACACTGTATGTCTTTCCATGTATTCAGACATATCGAAGCGTACCAACTCGATACCCATCATATTTGCCAATTGATTAGTAATCTCTGTCTTTCCAACACCTGTTGGTCCTGCGAACAGGAATGATCCAATGGTTTTATTATCGTCTCTGAGCCCTGCTCTAGATAACTTAATAGCATTTACTAGGCTATGTATTGCAGTGTCTTGACCAAAAATTACCGTTTTAAGATCAGACTCAAGTTTTTGAAGGTTAATAGATTCTTGGCTAGAAATAGTTTGCTCAGGAATTTTTGAGATTTTAGCAATGGTTTTTTCTATATGTATCTGATTTACAGTAATTTTTTTAGAGTTTTTTCGGCCTATATTTAATAGTGCGCCCGTCTCATCTATCAGATCAATAGCTTTGTCTGGTAGGAATCGGTCGTTAAGAAATCTCTTCGATAAACTAACGGCCGAGCTAATGGATGCATAAGAGTACTTAACATTGTGATGAGCCTCGTAATTACCTTTAAGTCCATCAAGTATCAAGATGCAATCCTCAACTGAGGGCTCTGTCACGTCGATTTTCTGAAACCTTCTAGATAGTGCTTGGTTCTGATTGAATACGCCTCTATATTCTTGAAATGTTGTTGAGCCAATACATCTAAGGCTGCCTTTGCCCAAAGCAGGTTTTAGAAGATTGGAAACATCTAGACTGCCACCAGAGGCTGAGCCTGCACCAATAATAGTATGAATTTCATCAATAAATAAGATTGGGTTAGTTGCCTTATCTAGGAAGCTTAAAACAGATTTTAAACGCTTTTCAAAGTCTCCTCTGTACTTTGTTCCGGCAATAAGGGCTCCTATATCAAGAGAGTAAAGGGTGGATTCATGGAGAAATTCAGGAACCTCTTTTTCATTAATTAAATGGGCTAGTCCTTCGGCAATCGCTGTCTTCCCTACTCCGGATTCACCGACCAACAATGGGTTATTTTTAGTTCTTCTTGCTAAGATTTGAATAATTCTTTCCACTTCTTCGGATCTGCCAATTAACTTGTCAATTTTATTAGCTTTAGCAAGCTCATTAAGGTCGATCAAGAACTCTAATTCACTTGAAGGCGCCTCTTCAATAACTTGGTCTTCTGAATCAAGAGGCTCAGGGCTCTCGCTTGAAGAGCTAGACAGCCGCCCATGTGAGATGTATGAAACTATATCAAGCCTGCCGATACCCTGCTTTGAGAGTAGATAAACTGAATGTGATTCCTTCTCTGAGAAGATCGCCACCAAAAGGTTGATAGGCTTAACAACGCCTTTACCAGAAGACTGAACGTGAAATACCGCTCTTTGAAGAACGCGCTGAAAGCCAAGGGTTGGCTGAACCGGCTTCTTTGAATCTACTTTAACGGGGGTGTTATCACGAACATGCTCTTCTAGGTTTTCTCTAAGAGTATTTAAATTAACATCATTGGTTTCTAGGGCCTGTCGAACATCGTAATCGGAGATAAGCATTAGCAATAAATGCTCAATGGTTAGGTACTCAAGATTTTGATCCTGGGCCTGATCAAATAAACTTGCGATTGATTGTTCTAGGTCTTTGCTAAACATTAGTCTGTCAGTGGCTCTATATCACTAACTAAGGGGTGTTCATGAGCCCTTGCTAGCTCGTTAATTTCATGTGATTTCATTTCTGCTATCTCCTTAGGAAATATACCACATACGCCCTTCCCCTTTGAATGAACAGCCAACATTATTTGAGTGGATCTCTCATGCTCATATCCAAAGATTGATTGAAGAATATAGATCACAAAATCCATGGGAGTGAAATCATCATTGAGCAAGACTACTTGATATAAAGGGGGTTCTTTAAGCTCAGGCTTATCCTCGAGTACAACTGTGCCCAGGTCAGATGATAAGTCGTTATCAGAGTTTGAAGATTGAAGAATCTTCACATTCTTTTGATCATTTCCTGCGCAAAGCCTGAACAAGATACTAGGTTAGCGTCATCCATTAATCTCTCAAAATCATAGGTAACCATCTTGTCATTAATCGCAGCTTCCATAGAAGAGATAATTAAATCAGCGGCTTCAACCCAGCCCAGATGGCGCAACATCATTTCTGCGGACAGAATTAATGAACCGGGATTCACTTTATCTTGGCCTGCATATTTAGGAGCTGTGCCATGTGTTGCCTCGAACAAAGCAGAGTCATCTCCAATATTTGCACCTGGAGCAATTCCTATTCCCCCCACGCATGCTGCTAGAGCATCTGAAACGTAATCGCCATTCAAATTCATTGTTGCGATAACATCATATTCTTTGGGTCGAGTAAGTATTTGCTGAAGAAAGGCATCACAAATGACATCCTTGATAACAATGTTATTACCATTGTTTGGGTTTTTAATAGTAACCCAAGGGCCGCCATCAAAAAGCTCTCCACCATATGAGCTAATGCTTAACTCATATCCCCAATCTCTAAACGCACCTTCAGTAAATTTCATAATATTTCCTTTGTGGACGAGTGTCACAGAGGAGCGATCATTTCTAATCGCATAATCTATGGCTTGCTTAACTAGCCTCTCGGTACCTTGCTTGGAAATAGGCTTAAGTCCAAGCCCAACATTTTCAGGGAAGCGAATTTGCGTAACACCAAATTGCTCTTGAAGTATCTTTACCATTGCATCTGCTTCAGGTGAGCCAGCTTCAAACTCAACTCCAGCATAAATATCTTCAGAGTTTTCTCTAAAAATAACCATGTCGACATGTGAGGGGTTTTTAACAGGACTAGGAACTCCAGAAAAATATCTAATTGGTCGCAAGCAGACATAAAGATCAAGAATTTGTCTTAACGATACGTTTAGAGATCTAATGCCCCCACCGACTGGAGTGGTCAACGGGCCTTTGATGCTGACTATGTATTCTTTTAATGCATCGATCGTCTCATCAGGAAGCCATGTATCCTCGCCGTAAACTTTGGTAGATTTTTCACCGCAATAGACTTCCATCCAAGAAATCTTTTTAGACCCTTTATAAGCAACTTTGACGGCGTTATCCACAACATCAATCATTGCCGGGGTTATGTCTATACCTATTCCATCACCTTCAATAAATGGGATAATTGGATTATCAGGAACAATTAAGGCCCCATTCTCCATTGAAATTTTAGTGCCTTCAGAAGGAATGTTAATATGTTTGTAGCTCATTGGTGTCCCCGGATCATTAAACGCTTATATAATATAAATCGGTGAGAATTATACTCTAAAAATAGCTCTAAATAGAGGGCTAAAAGGTAATTTATGTCAAATAATGCACGTAAGAAAATTGTTGTCGGAATGTCCGGCGGCGTTGACTCGTCTGTTGCTGCACTTCTTTTGAAAAACGAAGGTTATGATGTTCAAGGTCTGTTTATGCAGAACTGGCAAAATGAACCCGGAGAAGTCTGCACCTCGGAGGTAGATTTCGCAGATGCATCAAAAGTATGTGACTCATTAGACATCCCGCTTCATAGAGCTAACTTTAGCGATGAATATTGGGAAAGGGTCTTTAAAGAATTCTTATCAGAGCATGAAAAAGGCAGAACTCCCAACCCAGATATCTTATGTAATCGTGAAATAAAATTTAAATCATTTTTAGATTATGCGTTTAAGATTGGCGCCGATCTCATAGCAACAGGTCATTACGCAAAGCTAGTTAAGACAGATGGGCAAACTCGTCTCATGCGTGCCCACGACCTCAATAAAGATCAAACGTATTTTTTGCATGAGGTTAAGGAAGCGGAGTTTGCAAAGTGCTTGTTTCCTCTGCAAGACCTCCCCAAAGATCAGGTTAGGCAAATTGCTGAAGAGCATAATTTTATTAATCACGATAAAAAAGACTCAGTGGGCATTTGTTTTGTGGGCGAAAGAAATCTACGTGATTTCTTAAAACGCTTCATATCCTTCAAGCCGGGCCACATAAAGGACTTAGATGGCCAAGTGCTCGGAGAACATCCTGGCGCACTCCTCTTCACCCAAGGGCAACGCCAAGGTTTGAATATTGGTGGTGTAAGAAATAAATCAGAACTGCCGTGGTATGTTTACGATAAAAGTATTGAATTGAATGAAGTCTATGTTTGCCAAGGCGGCTCTAATCCTTTGTTGATGAGTTCTGGGCTTATCATGGAGTCCATGAAGTGGATCAATGAGATGCCTGAAGAGCTAAAATCCTTGGAATGCTTGGTTCAAGTGAGGCACAGGGGCCAGCCAATTAAATGCAAGGCTATATTTGAAGCTAACAGCGTGAGGCTAAGTTTTGCAGAGCCTATCAGAGCTATTGCTCCGGGGCAGTCGGCTGTCCTTTACTCAGATAATCAATGTTTAGGCGGAGGTATCATAGCTAAATCGATCAAACTCTAGCTATAATCGTTTTATGAAAATTGAACAACTCATTTCACCACTAGACAATAGATACAATGACAAGATTGTAGATCTAGCGATTAACTTCTCAGAATCTAATCTAAACAAAATACGATTTGAGATAGAAATTGAATGGTTAGTTTTTCTCTGCAAAGATGGTGGCAAAAACTTTCCCTCATTATCAAAGACTCACCTTAAAAATCTAGATTTACTGAAAGCTAGTTTTAATGATAAATCTGCAAAACGTATCAAATCAATTGAGAGTAAGACTAATCATGATGTGAAAGCCGTTGAGTACTTCATCCGGGAAGAGCTAAAAAAATCATCAAATCTTAAGAATTTTGAACACCTCGTTCACTTCGCCTTAACGAGTGAGGATATCAACTCTTTATCCTATGCAATTTTATTAAGAGACGCCCAAGCTATATATATTAAGCAATTAGATGTCGTGATCAAGGAAATATCAAAGCGAGCAAGAGCATGGGCAGCCATCCCAATACTTGCAAGGACTCATGGTCAAGCTGCCTCGCCCTCCACTCTTGGAAAAGAGATGAAGGTTTTTTCTGAGCGATTAAAGCGCCAGAGAGAAGCGCTTAAGAGTATGACACCTATGGCAAAGTTTGGAGGCGCCACAGGCAATTTTCATACCTTGCAGATCAGTGATTCAAACGTAGATTGGGTCTCCAAAACAAAGAAATTCTTATCATCATTTAAGGTTGAACAAAATCCAATTACAACCCAAATTGAACCGCACGATGGCATTGCAGAGATTGCTCATTGCATTCAGAGAATTAACAATATTCTTATAGATTTTAATCAAGATGCTTGGCTGTACACTAGCAATGATCTATTTACCCTAAAGTTAAAAGATGGCGAGGTGGGCTCATCCACCATGCCTCATAAAGTCAACCCCATTGACTTTGAGAACTCCGAGGGAAATTTAGGACTATCTAATGCAATGATGGAGTTTTTTGCAAATAAGCTAACAAAATCAAGATTACAACGCGATCTATCAGATTCTACGGTTCTAAGAAATTTGGGGGTGGGTTTTGGGTATTCATACGTTGGATTTTCATCAACACTCAAAGGTTTAAGCAAACTGCAGCCCAATAAAATGAAAGCGAAAGAGGAGCTTGAGAATAATTGGCAGATTCTTGCTGAAGCTTTGCAAATTATTATGAAATTAGAAGGTCTGGATAACGCCTATGAAATTATTAAGTCTAAGACTAGAGGAGTTAGTTTAACTAAAAAATCCTACACGGAACTTGTAGAAGCCCTAGAAATATCAGGTCACGCTAAAGCCAAGCTCAAAGCCCTCACCCCCCTTAACTACCTCGGAATAGCTGAAAAACTGGCAAAAAGATAAATTTTGTAGTCTAGCTACATTTTTTATTCGCTGAAAAGTCTTTCAGTAAAGGTTTTTAAATATTATTGACAATTCATATTAGATAAAATTTAATCAACTACATAAATTTATGGAGTTATCACATGGGTAAATTAAAATTATCAACAGAAATTGAACGTTTAAAAGCTGTTCCTGGTTTCAAGGGATCGGACTGGAATTCTATCAAGCCCGAATTTGCGGCCAGAATGGTTATACAAAATCAGTTTAAAACGGGCGTTGATATTGCAAAATATACGGCTTCAATCATGCGAAAAGACATGGAAGCTTACGACAACGATACTTCCTCCTACACTCAATCATTGGGTTGCTGGCATGGATTCATTGGTCAACAGAAATTAATCTCCATCAAAAAGCACTTCGGCACTACAGATAGAAAGTACCTGTATTTGTCTGGCTGGATGGTTGCAGCGTTGAGATCAGAGTTTGGACCCCTTCCCGATCAGTCAATGCATGAGAAAACATCTGTTGCAAGCTTGGTACAAGAGCTCTATACATTTTTAAGACAGGCGGATGCCAGAGAGTTAGCAGGCTTATTCAGAAAACTTGATAGTGCTTCAGATGCCGATAAGCAATCGATTCAAGACCAAATCGACAATTTTGAAACTCACATTGTTCCAATCATTGCAGACATTGATGCTGGATTTGGAAATGAAGAGGCAACCTACCTGATGGCAAAGCAGATGATTGAGGCTGGAGCATGCTGTATTCAAATAGAGAACCAAGTCTCTGATGAGAAACAATGCGGCCATCAGGATGGCAAAGTTACAGTCCCGCACTCAGATTTCTTAGCAAAAATTAATGCGGTCCGTTATGCCTTTCTTGAGTTAGGCGTGGATGATGGTGTTATTGTTGCGCGAACAGATTCTCTAGGAGCTGGTTTAACTAAGCAGATTGCTGTAACAAATGAAGCTGGAGACCTAGGGGATCAATACAACTCCTTCTTAGATGTTGAGGAGATGACCGCAGAAACAATGAATCACGGGGATGTGCTAATCAATCAAAATGGAAAGCTTGTTCGACCTAAGCGACTACCGAGCAATCTCTATCAATTTAAAAAAGGTACGGGTGAAGCAAGATGTATCTTAGATTCTATTACCAGTCTGCAAAATGGAGCTGATTTAATTTGGATTGAAACTGAAAAACCTCACATTGGCCAGATTGGCGCCATGATGGATGAAATTAAAAAAGTTGTTCCAAACGCCAAACTTGTTTACAACAACAGCCCATCATTTAACTGGACTTTAAGTTTTAGACAGCAAGTATTTGATGCAATGGTCGAAGCTGGAGAGGATGCATCTTCTTATGAGCGTGAAAAGCTGATGGATATTTCATATGACTCTACTGACTTAGCGATCGAAGCCGATAGAAGAATTCAAACTTTCCAAGCTGTTGCAGCTCGCGAAGCTGGAATCTTCCATCATTTGATTACGCTACCTACATACCACACCGCAGCTCTTTCAACTGATAATCTGGCAAAAGAGTATTTCGGTGATAAAGGCATGCTTGGTTATGTGGAGGGCGTTCAAAGAAAAGAAATTCGTCAAGGTATTGCCTGTGTGAAGCATCAAAATATGGCTGGCTCAGATATGGGCGATGACCATAAAGAATATTTTGCTGGAGAAGCAGCACTTAAGGCATCAGGCAAAGACAATACGATGAATCAGTTCTAATTATCACAATCCCCTGTGGTAGTGCGCCCGCATATTTGGCAGGGCGCACCCTTTTCAAGATTAGCTAGACCCCCACAACTTCCTGCAATGGGCTTATTTTTTGCAATAACACCCACAGCTATCGCTGCAAATGAGGCGGTTATGACAGAAAAGACCAGCAGAAATTCAAACATTAATGTGTCCAGTTACTAGATTTTAAGAAGTTAATCTCATCGTTATTACTAATTATATATAAAACAGAGATGTCATGCTTCTCAGCAAGCTTCAAGCCTTTGTTAGGACCTATTACATTCATCGCTGTAGCCCAAGCATCAGCCTGCATAGACGATAGATCTGAGGTCACTGTAACTGAAAGGACATCATTGGAAATAGACTTTCCTGTTTGAGGGTTCAGCGTGTGGCTGGTCCTATTGCCCTGCTCGTCAATGTTGAAGTTTCGATACTCGCCAGATGTTGCAACGGCTAAAAAGTTATCGCTGGTTACATTTACGATTGACTGATTCATATAATTCAAAGGATTCTGAATGCCTATCACCCACGGCTCTCCATGGTTAGAGCCACTGACAACAAGCTCTCCACCAATATCAAAAAGAAAATTATTTTTATTAGAGGTCTTTAACAGATCATAAATTTTATCTACTGCGTACCCTTTGGCTATCGATGATAAATCTAGCAGGAAGTTATTATATTTGAATAGGTTTAAATTCTCGTCAATCACAAACCTTTTGTTAGCAATAGGGTCAAAGAGCTCAGTATTCACTGCGGGACCAAATCCTGCTTGAATTACTAATTTACCGAGAGTGACATCGTATGCACCATCAGTTAATAGAGTGATATTTTCTGCAAAGATTAACAAATTGCTTAATTCTTGGCTGATTTTAATATTGGTATTTGGTGGAGCTTGATTCAACAAAGATAACTCTGAATTAAGTTTGTAATTCGAAGTAACTAAATCAATTCTATTCAGCTCATCAACAATAGATTGCTTGATTGAGTCTGCCATATAGTCAGGCGAAACTAATTTCCAATAAGTCCCATAAATACTTCCACCAATCTCGTAAGTCGCTGATTTATTATAGTTATAAGCTAGAAATACGCAGAGCAGGCCAATTGAGCCAGCCAAAATTTTTGATAAGATTAAACGATTCAATCAGGTAGATTACCCACCAAAGTCATCGAGCATAATATTTTCAGGCTCGACTCCAAGGTTAATGAGCATATCTGTAACTGCTTTATTCATCATGGGAGGCCCACACATATAGAATTCACAATCTTCTGGCGCTTCATGAGAACCTAGATAGTTATCAAATAAGACTTGATGAATAAACCCTGTTAACCCACTCCAGCTATCTTCAGGTTGCGGATCAGATAAAGCTACATGCCAGTCAAAGTTCTCATTCTCTGCAGCTAGTTTATTGAATTCATCAACGTAGAACATTTCTTTCAAGCTTCGAGCTCCATACCAAAATGTAATCTTTCGATCAGTGTGAATTCGTAAAAGCTGATCAAAGATGTGTGCACGCATTGGGGCCATTCCAGCTCCACCGCCCACAAAAACCATTTCAGATGTTGTTTCTTTTGCATAGAACTCACCAAATGGACCGAAGACTCTAACTTTGTCACCAGGCTTTAGATTAAATGTCCATGATGACATGAGTCCTGGGGGTATATCAGAAGAACCGGGAGGTGGAGAAGCGACTCTAATATTGAACTTCAAAACGCCCTTCTCATCTGGATAGTTAGCCATAGAGTAAGCTCGAATGATCGCCTCTTTGTTATTGGCAACGTTATTCCAAATCTTAAATTTATCCCAGTCCCCTCTATACTCATCTCCTACGTTAAATGATGTGTATGCAAGATTATCGTATGCAGGAGCTTCAAGTTGAACGTAACCGCCAGCTTTAAAATTAACTTCTTCGTCCTCGGGAAGCTTTAGAATCAATTCTTTAATAAAAGTTGCAACATTGTCATTGGATAGAACTTCGCACTCCCATTCTTTGACGCCGAAGACCTCTTCGGGGATTGTGATCTTCAAATCATTTTTGACAGCTACTTGGCAAGATAGCCTCCAGCCTTCTTTTTTTTCTTTTGAATTAAAGTGTGATTCTTCAGTCGGTAGAATAGATCCGCCACCTTCACTAATTTGGCATTTACATTGACTGCAAGTGCCACCGCCGCCACAAGCTGAAGATAAAAAAATCTTATTATCCGCTAAGGTCTGAAGTAATTTGCTGCCTGAAGGCACCTTGATTGCATTAGCGCTATCTCCATTAATCTCTATAGATACTTCGCCCGAGCTCACTAGTTGACTGCGAGCCATTAGAATAACCGCAACCAATAATAAGACTACACCAGTAAATGAAAAGACACCTAAAATTAAATCAATTTGCATAATTACGCCTTAAAGAGAAATTCCACCAAATGACATGAAACCAAAGCTCATCAACCCAACAATTAGAAAAGTAACACCTAGTCCTTGCAGGCCATCTGGAATATCGGAATATTTTAATTTCTCTCTAATTCCAGCTAAGACCACAATGGCCATTGCCCATCCAACTCCAGCACCTAGGCCATAAACCACACTTTCACCAAACTTAAGGTCTTTCTCCACCATAAACAAGGTAGCACCTAAAATTGCACAGTTAACAGTGATTAGGGGCAAGAATACACCCAAAGCGTTATATAACGCTGGGACGAACCTATCAAGAAACATCTCTAAGATTTGAACTGCTGCTGCAATAACACCTATGTAACTAATCAATCCAACAAATTGTAAATTGACATCAGGCAGCCCAGCCCAAGCTAACGCGCCATCCTTCAAAATGGTATTAAAAATAAAATTATTAAGCGGAACAGTGATTAGACAGACAGCAATAACGGCAACACCCAAGCCAAATGCAGCATCAATTTTCTTTGAGATAGCTATAAAGGTGCACATGCCCAAAAAGACAGACAAGGCTATGTTTTCAATGAAAACCGTGGTGATAAAAATACTTAGATAATGTTCAAGCATTTAATTCCCTCTTTGATAAATCTGGCGCTGTGGCATGCTTGGATAGCTTGAATTCGTTTGCTTCAACCTGATCATTTTTATAGGTTCTAATGCCCCAGATCATGAGACCAATTAAGATAAAGGAGCTAGGTGGGAGTAATAATAGGTTGTTAGCTGGATACCAACCGCCGTTTGAAACCAATGGAAGTATCTCGTAACCCATTAAGGTGCCTGCTCCAAATAGCTCTCTAACAATCGCAACAGCTATTAAGATGATGCTGTAACCCAACCCATTTCCTAGGCCGTCGAGAAAACTAATCAAAGGCTTTTCTTTCATTGCAAATGCTTCTGCCCTACCCATCACAATACAATTGGTGATGATTAGACCCACGAAGACTGATAGCTTTTTACTTGTCTCATAGTCATAGGCCTTAAGCAGCTCGTCTACTACTATTACCAAAGAAGCAATAATTGTCATTTGAACAATAATTCTTACACTGCTTGGGATGTAGTTTCTAATAATGGAGATGAAAAGATTAGAGAATGACACAACACTAGTTAAAGCAACACACATGACCAAGGTCACTGAGAGATTGCTGGTAACAGCCAGTGCAGAACAGATACCCAAGATCTGTAAAGTGATAGGGTTCTCTTCAAGCAATGGCTTGGAAAGCACTTCCTTGTATTTTTTAACTGTCATAATTTATATTTTTAAGTGTTTCCTGGTAACCGCTCTCACTAAACCAAAAAGCCAGCATGTTAGTTACGCCTCTGCTAGTTAGAGTCGCCCCTGAAAGCCCATCGACCTGATACTCAGCCATAGCATTAGATGGGTCAACCTTGCCTTTAATCACTGCAATCTCAATTTCACCATCTTTGTATATTTTCTTACCATCCCACAAAGCCTTCCATTTAGGATTATCCACTTCAGCTCCCAAGCCTGGGGTTTCTTTGTGTTCATAAAATTCAAGACCCCGAATGGTATTCAAATCTTTATCTATAGCTATGTAACCAAAGAGAGTGCCCCACAGTCCGTAGCCACGGATTGGTAAGATAATTTTCTCTAGCTGGTCATTCTCATCTTTAAGAAGATATATTTTTCCAATATTTTCTTTATTTTTAACAATAGCAATATCCAGGTCTGAAGGAATGGGCGTAGAAAAATTAGCCTGCTTAGAGAAATAGACAGGATCATAGGTTGTTAGATCTAACTCTGCATACTCGTCTAATAAAAGGCCGTTACTAAAATCTACAAATTTAGGGGTGAGCTTGGTAAATTGGGATTCAACAGATTCTTCTGGATTATAAATTGCTGCAGTTTTAAGAATTTTAATTCTCTGATCATTAAGCTTATTAAGGTTTTGAGTGTCCCTAAGGCTCACAGCTGCAAATGATACTATTAGGGAGCAGAACAAGCAGACGACAAAAGATACCGTTAGGGTTTTTAATACTGAATCATTCATAAGAAAGGGCCTTTTTACGTTTAGCAATATTGCGAGAGACCACCATATGATCTATCACTGGAGCAAATAAGTTAGCGAAAAGAATGGCCAGCATCATCCCTTCTGGAAATGCAGGATTAACAACCCGAATCAATACAACGGTCACGCCAATCAAGCCACCGTATATCCATCGACCGGCATCGGTACCAGATCCTGAAACAGGTTCAGTTGCCATAAACACCAATCCAAAAGCAAAACTACCAATCACAAAGTGCCAATACCAGGGAACTTGGAACATTGGGTTTGTATCGGAGCCTATGATATTGAGGATTGAGCTCATGGCCATCATGCCAATAATAGTTCCTAAAATAATTCTATAGGACGCAACCTTGGTAGCTAATAAAATTACAGCGGCTATCCCAATTGCAATAATAGAGGTTTCACCAACAGACCCAGGAATATGGCCGAAAAAAGCATCAAACCATGAGAAATTATTGGTCAAGCCATTTAATCCATCCTCGGCTGCATAGCCTAAAGGTGTGGCGCCACTAAATCCTGCAGGCGTTACGCCGGTATCAGATAGACCGGCAATCCATACTTTATCTCCGGAGAGTTGTGATGGGTATGCAAAATACAAAAAGGCCCTTCCCGTTAAGGCTGGGTTAAGAAAGTTTTTTCCAGTTCCGCCAAAAACCTCTTTGCCTATCACTATTCCGAAAGTTATACCCATGGCCGCTTGCCATAAAGGTAAATCCGGAGGACAGCTAAGCGCAAATAAAATAGAGGAAACAAACAGCCCTTCATTAATCTCATGCTTACGAACGACTGCAAATAAGATTTCCCACAAGATTCCAACGGCGAATGTAACGGCATAGATAGGAATGAAATAAACAACCCCTATCCACATTTTACTAATAAAGCTATCTTGGGAGTAACCGACTAGATTGATGATAATGTGATGCCAGTCGTTTGTATTGTTTGATCCAACCAGCGCAAGGTAATCCAAAGTTTGATTGCCGATGTTGTACATACCAAAAAACATTGCTGGAAATGCAGCCAGCCAAACAATGACCATGATTCGCTGAATATCTATTGCGTCTCTTACATGAATCGGATTGCTTGTTTTGCTGGTTGAAGAGAAAATAAAATTTTCGATTGCATCGTAGATTGGAAACCACTTGGCTTTTAAGCCACCAGGCATAAAATCAGGTTTGATTTTAGCGTTTGCAGAGCGAAGCCAGGTTTTCATTTAAATTCCTCGAACATTTTCTCAAGGTTGCTATCCAAAATAGACTGGTAGTCATACTTGCTTGGGCATACATAGCTAACTAAACCTAAATCTTCAGGCGCGAGCTCTAACACACCAAGCTTCTCACCCAATTCAATGTCAAA
>Ga0307986_10000194_pt1 | contig 45794 bp, 49 predicted proteins | sample EllFjometageno82_FD_203170 | JGI IMG/M metagenome (GOLD analysis project Ga0307986, IMG submission 203170) | Marine microbial communities from Ellis Fjord, Antarctic Ocean - #82 | ecosystem: Environmental > Aquatic > Marine > Unclassified | place: Southern Ocean | collected 2014-10-09 | reverse complement strand
TAAAAAATATCCTTTAGAAGAAGTTATTAAAAGTTGTAAATATTATACTAGCGTTGTTAAAGAGAAAGTATTTGTAGAATACACCTTAATGGCTGGCATTAATGATAGCGCAGAGGATGCAAGACAGTTAGTAAAAGTAATGAGTCAATTTCCCTCTAAATTAAATTTAATCTTTATGAACACTTGGCCAGGCTGTAACATAAAACCAGTTTCTGAAGATAAGACTAATGACTTCGCCCAGATAGTTAAAAATGCAGGATTTATTGTTACTGTTAGACGTTCGGGAGGAGCTAGTGAAAAATCATTGTCTGGTTGCGGCCAGTTACGAACATCTAGTTTGCCAAAAAATAAAAGAACTTAAATAAATTTTAGAATCATTAAAAAAAAATTTTATTTTGAATTAATAACTATGTAGGATTTTAATTTACAGTAAAATTTTCTGCAAAGTTATTAACTTAAAATTAATTTTGATCTTGACTTTATTTATTAATAATTTATAGTTTTAGTAAAGCTAATAATTATTGTTTTAGATGCTTTGTGTCGAAATACTAAAATATCTCAATACATCGTTAAAACGTTAGCTTCAGAAAGAAAAACTATAACTGAGGGAAACGAAATGAAAAAGAAAAAGACGGGTAAAAACGAAAGTAATATTATTCCTTTTAAAAAAGATGCCAGGGTAACAAACTCTGATAACCCCGTAAGTATTAGAGAAAAAGAAATAGATAAAATCAACAGCTATTGCAGAAAAAATTTTCAAGAACTTGAAGATTATGGAGATACTATGGGTGTTTCAGCAGCAGGGGTTTGGCACACCACATTATTTTTTGCTAAGCAAAAAGCCATATATTGCAGTTCTTATCCAGCTTTTAAAATTAATGATAAGCATACAATTCAAGAAATTACAGAAAATTACGTTAAATTTTCAGATGATAACTTTCCGGAGCTTAAAGTTGAATATAAATTAACTAAACTTCATTAAAAAAAAGAGGGGTTGAATGACTGATATTAGTAAATATAAAAACACTTCTCTTTCAAAGAAAGCACATGAAACCTTAGTAGTTTTATCTGAAAATTTATTTTTAGGACTTAAACTTTCTACTTCTAAAACTATAGAAATACTAGCTACGAAAGAAATTAAAACATTGGAAGGTAATAATGACAATAAATATTTTTAGTCTAGAAATTTTAATAGGACTCATAATGGGTTTATTATTGGGCGTAGTTGCTAAATCATATTTTTCAAAAACTGAAACGAAAGATGAAGATGCTAGTAGCTTTGCTCAAGATATAAAAGATTTGAAAAAGTTGATCGAAGACAATGAAGAAACTACAAGTGAAGATCGAGGAAATATTAAAGCTTTATTAACCGCTGTAAACACGGGCCAAACAAAAGTAGTAGAAGAGGCAGAAAAAATTGCCAATACTTTCATTTCAGGTGGCGGACAAAAACAAGGAGCATGGGGTGAGTTGGTTTTAAATAATATTTTAACAAACAATCTTGGGTTTAGAGAAGGATCAGAGTTTGAAACCCAAAAAAGCTTTAGTACTGAAGAAGGAAATAAGCAGCCAGATGTCATAGTTAATTTCCCAGATGGAAGAAAAGTTATTGTCGACTCAAAAGTTAGCTTAACTGCATGGGATGAGTACGTAAATTCAAAAGAGAAAATAATTAAAGACGATGCTTTGGAGAGACATAAAAGATCTATAAAAAATCATATCGACAGTTTAAATAAGAAAAATTACCAAGCGATCAAGGAACTAAATACTTTAGATACAATTATTATGTTTTGCCCTAATGAAAAAGCAATATCCGATTTGCCCCATGAAGGTGGAAAAAGATTAATGGAATATGCTTTAGGTAAAAAAGTTACTCTTTGTGGACCAGCAATGCTTTATTACACATTAAAAGTGGCTGAATATTTTTGGAATGCAGACAAACAATCAAAAAATATTAAAGATGTAATAGAGCTCGCTAATAAAGTCAGTGCTCAAGCGGTAGATATTTATTCAAGCGCTCAGAAAGCACAAGATTCAATAGAGAAAACTTCAAAAGGTGTTTCTGAAGTTATGGATAAAATAAAAGACGGAAGAGGTAGTTTCTTGAGCAAAATAAGCAAGATGAATAAAGTTGGAGGACTTACTCCTAAAAAATTACCACCTTCTGATATAACTGAAGAAGATAAACCTACTAAAATAGAAAGAAAAAAATAAAATGAATTATGTATTCGCAGACCTAGAAACGTCGGGAGCAAGTACCGCTTTTGACTCCGTGCTTGAATCTTGTTTTATACTCACGAATGATAACTTTCAGGAGCTTGACCGAATACACCTTAAATCAAGGTTGGAGGAGGGTGTCATACCAAATTTAGGAGCTCTTAACGTTACTGGTTTTGATGTTAACTGGTTAAAGCAAAATCCAAGTCCATATTCTTCAACACAAGCATTACTTGAAAAATTAAAAAGTTGGGGACCAGCAGTTTATTTTGGCTTTAATTCTCACTTGTTCGATTGGGTATTCTTATCAAAAACTTTTTTTAAATACTTGAAAGCACCTTATTTTTTAAACACAAAAGGTAATAAATTAGGTGATGTTTTGCCAGTAATAAGAGCTGCTAAAATGGTAGATGAAACAGTAATAAAAACTATTACAACGGCTAAAGGAAATCCTTCATTTAAATTATCAGATCTTATGAAACATGAAGATGCCCATGGAGCTGTTCAAGATACAATTGCGTGTATGAAATTAGCAGAAATCGTTTATAAAAATAAAAAAACAAAGCCTGTGTGGGATTCATCTTTAAAAACATTAAGTAGACAAGAGTGTGATGAATTACTTCAAAAAGAAAAAGTATTTACAAATGTAGCCTATTTTTATGGAAAGATTCATTTGTACGTTTGCAAACATCTTATCAATCACCCAGTATACAAATGGAACATTTGCTGGGACATGAAAGTCTCTCCAGAAGAATATATAAAAATGGAATATAACGATTTAAAAAAAGCTCTTTCAAAGTCACCAAAAGTATTAAGATCTATAAAAAATAATAAAAGTCCAGTGCTATTAAATAAGAGTTATGGACTTGCAACTTCTCAATATTCAGAAATATCTGACATAGAATTAAAAAAAAGAGCTCAATTATTAGAATCATCACAAGAGTTTCTAGAGAGAATTAATAATATATTAATAGAACAACACGATGAGAGAGGCGTTAAAGAACATAAAGAAAATTTACAACCAGAGGAAACTCTTTATTCAGGAGGGTTTGCTAGTGAAACAGATAGTAAATTAATGGAAAAATTTCATATAGGAAATTGGGATGAAAAAATTAAGTTACTAGATAAATTTACAGACGAAAGATATCAATTTTTTGGTAAAAAAATAATATTTCAAGAGGCCCCTGAAAAATTACCAGAAAGTTTAGCTAAAGAGGTAAAAAAAGGTATAGCAGAAAAAATATTTTCAACAGAAAAACAGAATTGGACAACTATACCAGAATTTTACAAATCTATAGATGATGCGAGAAATAAAAATGAAAATGATGAATTAGTCTTAAAAAAATTAGACTCATATAATGATTTTGTAATGGAAATAGAAAAAAAATATGAGACAACCTAATCAAAACTAGAAAATGAAACAAAGGTTTTAAAAAATGAAATTAACTCAACAGAAAGTAATCGATGCACACAATAACGGAAATTAGAGTAGAACAAGTTGATGATTGTGAAAATAATGAAGTTTACTATTATATATATTGTGCCAAAGAAACTGGTGAAAGAATAGAGGTTGGTAAATCTAAAAAAAAACCGCAATGTTACCAACAGGTTGCGGTGTATCATTAGGTTTACAAAATTTTAAAATATTGTAAAAAGAACAGACAATTTATGGCAACAATAAAATCAACAGATGAAACTTACGAAGATCTTATAAAAAAAAATAAGATTATTATTTTTGATTTTTTTGGAACATGGTGCGCCCCCTGTACCCAGATCGCCCCGGTCTTAGAAGAAATTTCTGAAGAAATGAAAGACCAAATAGTAATCGCAAAGCACGATATTGACTCAGATCCTAATTTTCCAACTCTTAACGGAGTTCGTGGGGTTCCTTCCTTTTTTTTATACAAAGACGGGGAACTAAAATCACAACAAGTTGGAGCTAAACAAAAATCAGGATTTATTTCCTGGATTAAAGATAATATCTAATTTTTTTCCAAGACATTGCCAATTAAATAAAGACTTCCAAAAACTACAATAATTTTTTTCTTCTTATCTGAAATTTTCACTATTGCGTCTTTTATAGAAGATGAACTTATAGTTTCGTAATCCAAATTCTTGGCAATGCTTGCTAGTGATTTTATTTTTAAAGCATTAGGCTCATTGGGAATATTAATTGTAATAATCTTTCTAAACACTTTTTTAAAAGTTTTTAGAAATTGTTCAGGTGATTTATTTTTTTTCATTCCCCATATGCCATAGATCGGAACTTTTAAAGTTTTTAGATAGTTATACAAATTTTTTGCACTTTCTTCTGAGTGACAACCATCGACAAGAAGCTTTTCATTTTTATATAAAAGATTTTTTAATTTACCTTTTTTTATATACTGTACTCTTCCTTCAAATTTAATTTTTGGAATAGTTTTTTTTATAATTTCTTTTGTAACACCAAAATCTAGGGCTACTTTTATTGCTAGACCTAAATTATCAACTAAAGCTTTGCTGAATATTAAATTTGATTTAATAGGTATAAAGTTGTTTTTGTCTTTATAGAAATACTTATTATTTTTAATTAATATTTTCCATTTTGTAAAATAAATTTTCTTACTCGTATTTTTTCTTAATATATTTTTTATTAGCTTGAGTGTTTCAGTGTTTTGATTGGAAATATAAATAATTGTATTTTGACTAATTTTACTCAGTTTTTCTTTACAGATTTGAGCAAGAGTCTTCTTTTTTAACCATTCGAGATGTTGTTTATTTATATTTGTTACAAGAACAGCACGAGGTTTGTTCCATAATCTAGTTGAATCTTTGGAAAAAAATAATCCACTTTCCACAAGATTGTAGTCTAAATATTTTCTCTTACTTGCTGCTAAAATATAACAAGCTGTTAAACATTCAAATAAAGTTAATTTAATTTTTGTTTGTTCTATTTTTTTTAAATATTCTTTGAATTCTTTAATTCTTATTAATTTTTTATTAAAATAAAAACGTTCCCTTACATCTTTAAGGTGTGGACTGATAAATGTTGATACTTTTTTATCATTTGCTTCTAAAAAAAACTTTAATGAAGTTAATGCACTCATTTTACCATCACTGCCTATTATGTTTATCGGATTTTTTAAATCGAGTTCAGGGTTATTAAGAACTTTTAAAACTCTCTTTATTCTTGTTAAATCTAAGTTAATTCTTCGACTATATTGCTGTTGAAGTTTTTTGTAGAGATCGATCGATTGTGACATTGCTTGAAGACGTATTAGATTTTTCAGCTTTCTTCAAGATTACCTTTACCAAAGTACTTATTGTTGATTTGGCTTGTACTCTATCCAAAACACCATCAATCATGCCGTGATTCTCTAAACTTGAACTATGACCAAAATCACTAGGCATTTCATGACCAGTATTTACAGAAGCACTGACTCTTTTTCCTGCAAATAATAAATTTTCGGCTTTTTCTTCCGCAAATATGAAATCGTTTCCAAAAACGTTACAAAATGTTCCGCCTGTTGTTTTGCTACCCAGTATTGCTACGGTGACAATACCTGCATCTTTAAGCATTTTTGTAGCCATCATAATAGCTGGCATCCCTTTGGCAAGGCTAAACAAATTTCCTGTAACATTCATGCCTCCACTTTGAACAAAACTTACGAAGGCATCTACTTTTTCATCTAATGCTGTCTGCATTGCTAACAACAGGTGCTCAGATTCTCGTATTGTCATCGCTGCTCCGCCGAAGGCGAAATTATATCCAGCCGCAATAATATTTAAACCATCAACTTTTCCTTTAGCTATTAAAATTGCACTTTGTTGACCTGTTTTTTTTTGGTAACCTTTATACTTATCAATAAATTTTTTACCATTTACTTCAAAGTTTAACAAATCAGGGTCAGCAAATGAAGGACATTCAATTAACTCAAATTCACCATTATCAAAAAAAATATTTTTAAACCTTGTTTTAGGATCAAGATCAAAACTATAAGAACATTTGCAAATATTATATTGTTTCTTTAAATCTATTTTTAATTGCATTTCGTTACAACCCGGGCAAGAGATCCACAAACTTTCAGATGCTTCTGTATCGCTAGAGCGTTTTTTTTTTATTTTATTTTTCGCAATTTCAACAAATTTAGAAATTTTTGATCGAATCCAGTTCAAGTGATCTCCTTTTTTAATCTACTTACCATTCTATTTAACATTGTGACAGGATTTTGTCCTTTTTTAATAGAATTTGTTATAGTTAAGCATAATTGAGATCCCACAACAAGTCCATCAGCAGTTTTTAGAGATGAAATAGTTTTGTCAGTAATACCAAAACCTATTACAAGGTTTTTTTTAGGGCTGATTTTTTTAATTTTATTATAATTCTGAAGAATTTTTTTAGGTAAAACTTTAAGTTTACCTCCTGTAGTAGACAGCATTGAAATATAATAGACCATGTCATGAGAATCTTTGAAAATTTTTTTCATCCTATCTTGAGATGTAGTAGGTGACAATAGCTGAATAAAACTTATTGATTTCCTTTTACATTTGTTGGCAAATTTTTTATTCTCCGGATATGGAAGATCAACAATAATAAGACCATCCACTCCAGAAATCTTGCAATTATTTAAAAAATTATTCTCTCCATTTTGATAAATTAAATTAAAGTACCCCATTAATATTAGAGGCTTAAGGGGATTTAGTTTTTTAAATTTTTTTACAATTTGAAAAACATCTTTAAGTTTTATTCCATTTTTAAGTGCTCGATAGGAACTTCCTTGAATTTGACCACCATCAGCTATTGGTGTGTTATGTGGAAAACCAAGTTCAAGAATATCCACATGTTTTGAAATTGTATTGAGTATTTTTAAAGAGTTATTTTTAGTATTATCACCAGCAACTGTATAAGTGATTAAAGCTGGCCTCTTTTCTTTCTTACATTTTTCAAAAGCTAAACTAATTTTTGATCTCATCTTATATATGAACCTAATTTTTTCTTAATAATATCTTTGTCTTTTAAGCTGTCCCCACAAGAATTGACAATAATCACTTCAGAAGAACTTAATTTTGGTGCAAGACGGATACACTCAGCGAATGAGTGGGAAGGTTCTAAGGATGGAGAGATGTTTTCTAACTTAGAAACTAATTGATAGGCTTTTAGTGCGTCTTCATCACTAGCAGATGTATACTTCGCTCTTTTTGCATCCTTAAGAAAACAGTGTAATGGAGATACGCCGGGATAATCCAATCCAGCCGATATAGATTCGGTAGTTCCTATTTGGCCTTCTTTATCCTGGATAACATACTGAGCTGCCCCATGTAAAATTCCAATTTTTGATCCATTTGTCAGAGGTGCAGCGTGTAATTTACTATTCTTTGGCCCTCCTGCTTCTACTCCTATAAATTCAGCTGATGTGTCCATAAACTCATTCCAAAATCCTGCTGCCGAGGAACCACCTCCGACACAATTTATTAATTTCAATTTTTTTGGAATTTTCCCAAATTCTTCTTTAACTTGCACCATTAGTTCTCTAGAAATTTGAGCAGTACTCCATGCACATATTTTTATAAAAATATTAGGCCCGACAGTCGAGCCTACACATAAATTTGTGGATTCATTATTAGCAACCCAATAACGCATACACTCACTAACGGCATCAACCAATGTTTGACTGCCTGATGTGACAGGGACAATCGTGGCTCCATTTTTCCTCATCGCCTCCACATTCGGACGCTGTCTTGACATATCTTTAGCTCCCATAAAGATTTTACATTTAAGACCAAATTTTTTAGCTGCCATTGAAAGCATTTTCCCAGCATACCCAGCACCTGTGTCTCCTACAATAAATTTTTTACCCGCTCGTTTAGCAATTAAACAATGAACAGTCGCATTATATATCTTATGAGCCCCACCATTAGCTTCAGACACTACTTTTGCATATATTTGAGCACCACCAAGATGATCTGTTAAATTTTCTAATTTAATAAATGGAGTAGGAGCACCAACGTAATTTTTAAAATAATAGTCTCTCTCCTTAAGAAACTTTTTATCTTTTCTTAGTTTAGCAAATAATTTAGTTAAATCGTCAATAGGTTTTTTTAGAGTTTCAGGTATAAAATTTCCTCCAAATCTACCACCATACATAAAATTTTTATCATGTTGGTCGATAAGAGGTATATTTTTTTTAATTTTTATCATTTATTTTTTTTAAAAATTTATCAATTTTAAGAATATCTTTTACTTTATTAGTCTCTAAAGCACCAGAAACATCAACAATATCTGCTATTTTTTTTATTTTTTCAAGCGTGTCAATGTTAATATTTCCAGCAATCATCTTAACTACATTTTTAGGAACAATCTTAATCCATTCATAATCCCAACCTAATGACTGATGTAATCCAGTGCTATCGAAAAGAATTATATCGGCAGCACTCTCGTATAACTTATAATTCAAAATATCGTCTTCCTTTTTTATTTGTAAAGACATAATTATTTTCTTATTAAAATTTTTTTTAATTTGATTTATTTCTTTTAAAGTGAAATCACCATAAATTTGAAAATAATCAATATTGAGTAATGAATATCTTTTTAATTCTTTCTTTGATGGGTCAACAAGAACTCCCACATATTTAGTATTTTTTTTTGGAATATTTGTTAGCTTCTTTGCTAATTCAAAGTTGATAAATCTATGACTTTTTGGATAGTTTAAAATAAATCCACAAAAATTGACGTTGTGTTTGACGCAAAAATTTACCTCCTCTTCTTTTGAAAGACCGCAAATTTTTACTTTCATTATTTAATTGAATTTATAATTTTTTTAATATTTTTTAATGGATCACCATTATATATAGGTCTACCAATAACTGCATAAGAATTACTATCAGAAACCTTATTAAACTCTCTATAACTTAGAGTTCTTTTTTGATCGTGTTTTTTGTTTTCACCTCTGATACCCGGGCAAAATATATCTATTTTTTTTGATATAGACCTCACTAACTTGATATCTTGTGCCGAAGAAATTACTCCAGACATATTTGATTTTACCGCTAATTTAGTTAAGATTTTTACTTGGTTTTTAACAGATCTATTTATACCTATCTGTTTAAGATCTTTTTGGTTCCAAGAAGTTAAAATGCTCACGGCAAGAAATTTCAAATTACTTCCTCTGGCTGCTTTCTTTGCTGCTTTAAGCATTTCTAAGGAACCCATAGAATGTATTGTAAAATATTTTATATTTTTATATTTTTTAATAACATTAATAGTTTTGGCTACCTGATTGGGAATATCAAATATTTTGGTATCTAAAAAAATAGGAAGGTTAAAAGAATTAAAATATTTTAAACCTTTTAGGCCTATTACACTATAGAGCTCTAATCCGATTTTAATACCCGCAATATAATTTTGAGTTTTTTTAGTAACATAAAGTGCTTTTTCAAGGGAACTAAAATCAAGAGCTAAATATATATTTTTTTTCATTGAAAGGTATCTTTATTTATCACTTCTTTAAGTTGTTTTGCCATTCTAAAAAAAATTTTTTTCTTTTCTGGAACATAAATAATCTCATTAGTTCTGGGATTTCTAGCATTTTTTTTAGCGTTAATTGTTTTTAAGCTAAACCTTCCAAAGTTTCTTAATTCGACAGATTTATTATTTATAAGACTATTTGATATTGAGCTAAAAATTAAGTCTAATATAGATTCTATGACAGATTTCTTAAGATTTGGATTTTTAATTTTAAGTCTTTTTATTATTTCTGATTTAACCAATCTCTATTTTCTATTTATTCTTTCTTGGCTTTTTTGCCTAATGCTTTTTCAAATATTCCCTTAAGAGTGGCTCCAGACTTAGCTGCTCCAGCACCAAATTTAGCTACTAGTGTTTTTTCTTCATCTATTTGAGCTTGCTTAACACTCAGACTAATTTTTCTAGTACTTATGTCTAGTTCTGTAATTTTAGCATCTAAAGCATTTCCAGGAGAAAAAACCTCAGGTCTAGCATCAGCTGATTCTTTTGCTAATTGTGATTTCTTAATTGTAACTATAAGTTTTTTTTCAGAGTCTATACAAACTTTAACACCAGTTTTCATCACCTCGTGGATTCTTGTTGTAATGATATCTCCAACTTTTTTCTTATTCTCTTTAAACCAGCTCATTGGGTCTCTTTCTAAGGCTCTAATAGAAAATCTTACTTTATCGTCTTTTATTTCAGCTATTTTTACTTTTATGATATCGTTTTTTTTATATTTTTTTAAATCTTCTTCGTTTTCGTTAAATGAAATTTCTTTGTAGTGCAAAAATCCTGTTAAACCATTGTCCAAATCAGCAAAAATTGCTTTGTCAGTAATATTTTTAATTTTTACTTTTACAACTTCCCCAATTTGATCTTCCATATTTTTCCATGGATTTTCTAAAGTTTCTTTGTATGATAAAGAAATTCTTTTTGCTTCCATATCTATTGATACAATTTTTACACTTACTTCTTGAGAAGTGGACAATACTTTACTTGGCTGAATATTTTTGTTTGTCCATGATAATTCGCTATTGTGAATCAATCCTTCGATACCAACTTCAAGTCGAACAAATGCTCCATATTCCATTAATTTTGTAACCGTTCCTTTGTAAACTGAACCTGCTTTATATTTCTTCTCTAAACTTTCATAAGGATCTTGTGTAAGTGCTTTAACTGATGCGGAAACACGATTTGTAACAGGGTCTATTTTTGTAATTTTGACTTTTATATTTTGCCCAATGGTAACCATATCGGCTGGCTTTTTGACTCTACCATGAGAAAGATCGGAAACATGAAGTAATGCATCAATTCCATTTACATCTAGAAAAATTCCCCAGTCTGTTGTGGCTTTGACTTTTGCATCTTCTACGATGTCTCCTTCTTTTAAATTTTTTAAGGCTTCTTTAACTTCAGCGTCTTTGCTCTTTTCAAGAACTGCTCTTCTGCTAGTACAAACGTTTCCACGATTCTTGTCTATTCTTGTCGCTATTACTTTTACAGGAGTGTTCATTAAATGATCAAATTTTTTTAAAGGTCTTACATCAATCTGACTGGCAGGCATAAAAGTAGGTAATCCTTCCACTGTGCATATAAAGCCACCTTTGACTCTCCCGGTTATATAACCAACCAACTCCTCTTGAGTTTCAAAAACTTTTTCCATTTTTTTCCAGGCATTCATTCTTCTAGCTTTTTCCCTAGAAATGACGATCTCACCTTTAAAGCTTTCTATTCTCTCCAAGTAAACTTCAATTTTAGAACCAACTTCCAACTTTTCTAATTCATTATCGTTTTTAAACTCTTCTATTGGGATCATTCCTTCCATTTTAGCTTTACAATCAACAACAATAAAATTTTTTGTTATTTCTGTAACTGTGGCTTTTATGATTTCGTTTTCTTTAAATTTTCTTTCTTTAAAGTCTTCGTTAAGTAAAATTTCAAATTCTTTTGCAGAACCCGTTCTCTCTTTTAATGTTGTTTCAACTGCCATATTTATCTTTAATTTTTTTTTCTAATATATCTGACATTTTATTTACCATGCCAGTTATGTTTTTTAATTTCCCGGTGTCCACAATTATCCCATCAGAGCTTTTCAGTAAAGGACTATTCTTCCTGCTTTTGTCCCTATAATTCCTTATTTTTAAAGATTTTTTGATATCTTTAAGCCTTATTTTGGTATCTATTTTTTTTAGCTCGTTAAACCTTCTTTTAGAAGCTATATCGAGGCTACATATAAAGAAAAATTTAATATCTGCTTTAGGTAAAATTACTGTTCCAATATCTCTACCCTCTATACATACTTTTTTATATTTGCGAGCAAAATTTTTTTGAAAAGTCTTTAAAATGTTTCTAATTTTTTTCTGCTTTGCTATCAAAGAGGTATATTCAGAAATTTTAGGAGTATGAAGATTTATTTTATCTAATTTTCTTAAATTAAGTTTATTAAACTCTTTTTTTAAAAAAGTAGATTTATTTTTTGGTTTATTTTTTATTAATAAATAACTAACGTATCTATATAGCAGTCCAGATGATAAAAATTTAAGGCCATACTTTTTTGAAATACGTTTTGCTCCTGTTGTCTTTCCACTAGCAGCAGATCCATCTGCGGCAACAACCATCTTATGATGTTTTTTTAACTTCATATTTTCCGCCTAATAATTTGATAGTTTTTAAGAATGATGGTGATGAAGTGTATACTGTTTCAAAATTTTTAATTTTACTTTTTATTCCAGTTGTCAAAGATAATATTGCAGTAGACATACATATTCTGTGGTCACCTAAATTTGAAACATTTATTACAGATTTATTATTTTTTAGTTTATTTGTTCCATAAATAATCATTTGATCTTTATTTGATTTGCATTTTACTCCAATTTGTTTAAAAATATTTTGCATCTCTATAATTCTATTACTTTCCTTATTAGCCAGATCCTTAATTCCTTTAAAATTCGATACTCCCGTAGTAAGTGCGGCTATTACAAATAATATGGGGTATTCGTCTGTTGCTGACACATAATATTCAGAACTAACTTTTAAAGGCTTAAGTTTGCTACTTTTAACAACTACATCTCCAATAATTTCATTATTGATTTTTTTAACATTCTTAAATTTTATATATGCCCCATGTTTTTTAAGTAATTTATAAAAGCCAGCTCTTCTGGCATTTAATCCAACGTTTTTAATCATAAGTAAATTATTTTTATTCAATAAAGTTAAAGCAGTAAAAAAAGCTGCTGAGCTAGGATCGCCAGGGACATTTATTTTGAATGGCTTCAAATACTGTTTGCCATATATTTTTATAATATTTTGTTTTTTTTTATTTTTTTTTATTTTAATGACATTAGAGTTCTGTAAAATCATATTTTCTGTTGGATTTCTGCTTTTTTTTTCTTCAAAAATATTAGTAACACCATATGAGTTTAATCCCGCAAGTATTACAGCGCTTTTAAGTTGCGCAGAAACACCAGACTTATAATTGATTCCAACAGGCATTTCTGAAGAAACAATCTTTAAAGGAAAACTATTTTTATTGTTCGGATAAAAAGTGGCGCCAAATTCCTTCATTAGATTGATCACTTTAGACATGCTTCTTTTATTGAGTGAATGATCTCCTTTTAATTTAACTTCAATTTTTGGATTTGAAGTTAGAAGCCCAATTAATAGTCTTGCTAAAGTTCCAGAATTTCCACAATTTAAAGTTGTATTTTTTTTAATAACTAAACTACCCAGTCCTTTTCCATAGACGAAATAATGTTTAGGTTTTTTTTTAATAATTTTAACCCCTAAGTTTTTAAGGCATGCAATCGTCGATAAAACATCTTCTGACTCAAGTACATTTTTTACTTCAGAAATACCTAGGCTAATTGCACCAATCAAAAAAGATCTTATAGAAATTGATTTATCAGAATCTATTACAATTTGTTTATTATAATTCTTAATTTTTTTTGTAATTATTACCGAAAAACTATTTTTGACCATTTTTTTATGAACTATATGAGGAGCCAAAATATAATTTTATTGCTTTTGAGGATTTAAGAATTTCATTAGGAGTTCCTTGGGCGATTATAGATTGTTCGCCAAGAACATACGCTCTGTCGACAATGTCGAATAAGTTTCTTACCTGGTGATCAGTTATTAGTATTGCACAACCATAAGATTGAAGTTTTAAAATATACTTTTGTATATCTTGCACAACTATCGGGTCTAAAGCAGCCATAGGCTCATCTAGCAGGACAACGCTTGGTTTGTTAATCAATAATCTGGCTATCATAAGTCGTCTAACTTCACCTCCCGATAAAACGCTACTATGAAGATTTCTTAAATGCTGCAAATTGAATTCATCTAAAAGTTTTTCAACTAAATTAATTTGTTTTTCTGCACTTTTTATTGATAGTTGACATATTCCTAATAAATTATCATATACGGACATTCCAAACACGCTTCTGTTTTGACTTAAGTAGCCTATTCCAGATTTTGCTCTAAGATGTATAGGTTTTTCAGAAATATCTTTACCATTAACTAAAATTTTTCCTGAATCAGCTTGATGTTCACCAATAATAGTTCCATACAAAGTTGACTTCCCCGACCCATTTGGACCAAGAAGGCCAACTATTTCTCCAGGGTACATTTCCATATTAATTTTTTTTAAAATAGGTCGGCCATCAAATGATTTAGTTACATCTTTAATTTGAAAGGTAGGTTTATCTTTTTTAAATTTAATTATTCTAAAACCTTTTTTCATTTTCTTTTACTTTCACTTTTACTTTGTTTTCACCAAACATTGAGGCACTTACGTTTTTGTTTGACAAGTTTATAACTACTTTGTCAGCTAATATATCACCTTGTATACTTTCTCCTATTACATTTCCAGAGATAGTTACAAGACTATCTTTACTTACATAATCTAATTTATCAGAAAATATTATATTAGTTAGGTAAACCGCTTTAATATTATCTCTAAATTGCATGTCTAATGTCTTATTGTTATAATTTCCACTATCACCATCAACAGTCAAAACAGTTCCATCTTTAAAATAAAAAGTTGCACTCATTATAGTCATATTAATTTTTTCAGGTGTTTCTATGTCAAAGTCTGCAACTTTAGACTTCACTAAATACCTGTTGCCGTTTAAATCAATTCCTTTGTACTCAACGTCCTCAAACACATTCGTGTCAGTATTTGCGGTTTCTTCTTGTTTTAAGTTTTTTTCAATAATCTCAACCTTTATATTTTTATCTCTATAAATGCTGTAAATAAATAATAATGTGAATAAAAAAATAAATATTTGAATGATTAATATTTTTTTCTTTCGTTGTGTCACTTTATTCCATATTTCAAGAGTGCATGTATATGAACAATTCCTCTTAACTTTTTATTTTTGCCTCTAATTTTATCAGAGAAAACTAATAAACTAGTAATTTTTTTTTCGTTCATTAAAGATAAAGCTTTAGACGCTGGCATGTTTTCCGAAACGAACAAAGGATTTGACGACATAAATTTTGCAATATTGTCTTCTTTAGAATTATATTTCATTCCTCTACGAGCATCTCCATCTGTAATAATTCCTCTAACAAGATTTTTTTGTGTAACAACTACTAAACCCAATTTTTTTTTTGCTATAACTTTTGTCGCATCATAGATGCTTTTTTTTATATTTATTACGGGTAGTTTTTCCCCTGTTATCATTATGTCTTTTACAAGAAGAAGAGTTTGACCGATATTACCCCCTGGATGAAAAACTTTAAAACGATCTTTAGAAAACTTTATTTTATTCATTAGCGCTACCGCTAAACAGTCTCCTAGTAAAAGCGTAATACTTGTGCTTGTAGTCGGCACCATTCCAGTTGGATCTGCCTCTTTTACTTTTGGAAGTAGTATTGGAATATCTGAAGCTTTTAACAAAATACTATCTTTTTTTGAGGCAACACCGATAATTTTAATATTAAATCTGTTGGCATATCTAAGCATGTTTGTGATTTCCTCTGTATTGCCAGAATAAGAAAAAACAAGCAGCAAATCTTTTTTTTCTATTTGACCTAGATCACCATGGTTAGCTTCTCCAGGATTTAAAAAAAATGAAGAAATACCAACCGAAGAAAGTGTTGCAGAGACTTTTCTTGCAATTATACCGCTCTTTCCTATTCCTGCAGCAATAACTTTTCCCTTACAGGAAGCTATAGAGTCGACTGCTTTAAGAAAATTTTTATTAAAAATTTTATTTATTTTTTTTAATTCTGAAATCTGTATTGAGGCAGATTTTTTTGCTATTTTTATATAATTTTGATCAGCCATTAGTGCTCAAAAATATCAAATTTAAAACCAGCTTGGTCAAGTTCAATTCTAGTATCTAAAAAATTTATGCATCTTTTAAATAGGTCAATTCTTCCCTCTCTAATAAGCATTTTTTCTAATTCATTTTTTATTTTGTGTAAATAAATTACATCGTTTGCTGCATATTCTAACTGTTTATCTGAAAGATCATTTATGTCTCTATTCCAGTCACTACTTCCTTGTCTTTTATCTAAACTTTTATTACAAAATTCTTGAACTAAATTTTTTAGACCATGTGAGTCTGTGTACGTTCTCACAATTTTAGACGCTATTTTAGTGTCGAAAATATTTTTTATTTTACATTTTAAAAAATATTCTAATGCACTCTTATCAAATCGTAAATAGTGACCAATTTTTTGAATTTTATCATTTTCTAAAACAGATACTAAATTTGGCGCTTCATAATTTTTTCTATTTGGCTGTATAATATATACATCACTATTTTCACCACATATTTGAACCAAGCTTAATTTATCTCTTTCTGGTATTTGTAGTCCGGTTGCCTCAGTATCTAAAGATACACTATCTTTAAATGAACTAGCAATTTCCGGAGTTATGTCGCCTTGAATTTTGTGTATTTTTACCATACGTATTCTCAATACCATGAATGATTACCCAATAGCAACAATCCTTGGTGGAGGTGGTTTTATAGGAAGATATCTTGTCAGAAATTTGACTAAGAAAAACTATAGATGCATTATTCCTACAAGAAGCTCTTTTTTGAAGGGTTATTTAAAAACTCAAGCACCTCCAGGAGCCATAGAATTTTTAGACTGGAATATGAATGATTTTTCAAAAATAAAAAGTGCAATAGAAAACTCAGATATTGTAATAAATCTAATTGGAATACTTTACGAAAACAGAAAGCAGAAATTTACAAAAATTCACGTAGACATACCAGATATTGTTTCAAATATTTGTGCAAACACTCAAGTTAAAAAATTTATTCACGTTTCAGCTATCGGAGCAAACTCTAATTCTAAATCAAATTACCAAAAATCAAAATTTAACGGAGAAATAAAAGCTCTTAAAAATTTTAAAAACACTACAATTGTTAGACCTAGCGTAGTATGCGGCGTAGAAGATAATTTTACTAATTTATTCTCAAAACTAAGTTTTTTACCAGTTATACCTATTGTAAATATGCAGTATAAATTTCAACCAATCCTTGTTGAAGATGTTGCAAATGCGATTACAAAAATAATAGAGGTAAAAAATAATGAAGGTAAAATTTATGAAATAGGGGGACCAAAAATTATTAATTTTGGAAATATTGTTAAATCTATTTTAAAAATAATTAATAAAAAAAGGCTTGTATTTGAAATGCCAATGCAGTTGGCAAAAATTCAAAGTAGTATTTTAAGTTTACTTCCCTTGCCTCCAATTTTAACTAGAGATCAATGTGAAATATTATCGGAAGAAGACAATATAGTTTCTAGTAAGAATTTAACTTTAAAAAATTTAGATTACAAACCCAAAGATGTAGAGCAAGCAATGGAAAAATGGTTGTGGAGATATAGAGACGGGGGCGAGTTTGCAAAAAAATCTTAAATTTAATTTACAATTTTTTCAAAAAATATTTTTTGTGTTGTGTTTTTTTCTTTTATTTCAGAATAACTAGAATTTTTCTTTCTATGTAAAAAAATACTTTTAAGCATGCTTTCTGGATTATTTTCTCTAATTCGTGCTCCATGATCTGACAATATTAAAATATCTAAATTTTTATAAGCATTAATATTTTTTAATTCATCAAAAAATTTATCTAAAAATTTAATAGCACAAATTCTATCTAAATTATGTCTTCTTATTTTTTCTTTTTCATTAATCAACCCGTAAGATCCAATGGCATTAGCCCCGCTATAATTACAATTAACATCATAACCAAAAGGTCTATGAGTAATCATGGAGTGAGCAAAAATTAGACCATATTTTTTTGAATTAATATCTTTTTTTATTTTATGTAAAAGATTTAAAAAAGCAGCTTTTTCACCGCTAGATTTTTCGAATGCATCAATTAATTCTATTTGTATTAAAATTCTCCAAGTTATTGCCCCAATACTAGTTCCGTATAATTTCCAAGCGTTTACAATTCTAGTTAAAAAAGTATCTTTAAATCCTTTCATGTAGTTAGTTTGTAAAAATTGATTAAACTGTTCACATTTTTTAACATTATTATTTTTACAATAGTTAATATGCATGCCTTGAAAGACAGAAATAGAGTCGAAACTATCAAATAATTTATTTTTTGTAATATTATGTTCTGTATAAAAATTTCTAGATAATTCTGAGTAATCTTTTTCATTAATCGTTTTTGAAACATCTTGATTTAATAATTTAGATATTGACCTTATGGATTGAGGAAAATTTGAATAAACGTTGGTATAAATAATAAATTCATGTTTTTTTGCAAATTCAATCGCCATTTTATCGAACTTTTGCCCAAGCTCAGAATTACTTTCATGGCTGTTTAAACCACCCATTTCATCTAACAAGAAAACTATTTTAGGATTTTTAACCTCTAAAAAATTTTCTCCTTTAGTAAAATTATTTATATTTTTATATGATTTAGAATTATCTATTGTATTAAAAATAAAAATTGAAAAAATAAGCGAAAAGACAATTGTAATCCCCTTGTTTTGAAGTTTTCTGCATATTAAAAAATTAATCAAAAATATTGTAAATATTATAAATAATGAGGAAAAATAGACATTATTAAAAATTGGTAAAAAAAACTCTTTATTAGGCAAAACAATGTCATTGTGCAGCGAAAAACTGTTATCAACTCCAATAGTTAATATTACTGCAATGTATGTGTTAAATAGTTTTTTTTTATTTTTTAAAAGATTTAGTAATAAGTAGTTAACAAAAAGCAAAAGTAAAATTACCAGCCCTATAAAAATATAGTCATTTAAAGGAAATTTAAATTTAATTATCCAAATAGGAAAAATAGAAAAAAAAAATAATGCGTTATATCCTAGCATATTCAAATAGCTTTCTACCTGAGGAACTTACTTTTGTGCTTGATATAATTTTAGTTTTGTTACCTAAAAATTTTATAAAATTTTCTTCAGTGTAATTTGGAAAAATATCTCCTTTAAGAATAATCATGGACTGAACAGTTTCATCCTCTTTAGGCACAAATTCAATTAAACCTTTTGGCGCAAATGAAGTTAACCAATCAATTGTTTGGTCAAGTGGTATATTTTTTGATATCGCTAAATGGTGTTCTATAGCAAGAGCTATTAGTCCATCAAAATTAAATCTTTGTTTTAACCCTTTCCTTTCTGTTTCGTTCCAACCAATATTTGAGCTCGGATTAGAAGCATCCAAATACAAAGGTAAAAAAGAATGATTTTTATTTTTTGCCTCAAGATACGCTCTGTCCACTACATTTAAGTCAAAATCAAAGCCTACAACTTTTTTGCATCCACTTTCTAAACTTGCAAATGAGTACAAGCCATCATTACAACCAACATCAGCAATTAAGTTAAAATTATTTTTTAAAACAAAATCTTTAACAGTCTTAATTTTTAATATTTCCTCTTCCTTGGTGTAGGTATTTTGCTTGGAGTAATTTTCCCAAACACTCTTTCTTTTATATGGCTCTAGTTTTTTTATTGTTTTTTTCATTTGATACAACAATGACATGTACGATTTTTTTGAAAAATTTCTTAATTTTTTTAATTTTTTTGATGATTTGTTTGGGTCTAATATAGTTTTATTCTCAAGCTTATTTAACATAAAGACTTGAAGAAAAATAGTTGGTGATAATTTGTCTATAAAATTTAATATAGAATTCAAGTCAGATGTGAATATACCTTCTAGATTTCCTTTAAACCAATTATTAAAATAAATTTCTTTTTTCGAACTTAACAAAAGAGGGTTTAAAAAATTTTCACAAAATTGTTTGTGCCCATACCAATACATTCCATCTCGATACTCGCCTATAGATAAAACATCTATGAATATTGGTTTTGTCCCGATAAATTGAATGTTGTAGGCACTACCATCTATCAAAATTGCGTTTTTTTCTAATAAATAAATTTGATAATTTAAATGATGTAGTGCAGCGTCCTTAAGCTGATTGAAAGACCATTCATATGGGTATGAAATAAAATCAATTAATTGATGTTGAAGAATATATTTACAATTTGAGATTTGACTTTTAATTTTTTCATCTTTTATCTCTCTAGTTTCTATTAAATATCCATCTTTAATAGAGTCATTTAAAATACCATTTGATTTAATATATTCATATTTTTTTTGACCCTGAGTAGTTACATAACGAAAAACCTTTTTTTCTTCATAAAATACTTTTCCAGCAGGATCTCTAAACGAACCTAATTCAAAATTCATTATTTTAATTTTGTTTTTTATTTTTGGTAAATATTTTTTTTATTAAAAATTTAAATTTTTGCCAATAAAGGCCCACGGTTGCCCCAATAGCCGCTATAAAACCAATCAATGCTTGAAGTATTATACTTCCTGTTCCTGGATCAAGGTAAGCATGTGCATTATGTATATTGAAAAACAATAAGCAAAAAGTTAGATAAAACACTCTCATCATGTGTATGTTTATATAGATTATAATTTTATTAGTAAATAAATAAAAGTATAATGATATTAATTATGGAATATTTTCTTTATGGAGTTATTGCCGCGATTATGGGAACTGTCTTGTTCTTAACATTTAAGGCTATTGGTAGAGGCATGGATGCAAGAGGTGAACTTAAAAGAGATGGCATTTTAGATAAAAATAAAGAGGATCCCTATACATTTAAAAGCGTTGAGGATGATGAAAATGATAAGATCCTTGAGAAACTGAAAGATAAAGATTTATCTCCCGAAGATCTCAAAAACCTTTACGATGAAATTAAGAGGAAAAAAAATTAATATAATCCTCTGGGTATTATAAAGTAGTGAATAGCAAGCACGATTGCAACCGAAACACTTAAACCAAATATCATTTTTACAAAGTCTTTTCCTATAATTGGAAATACATATTTAAATTTATAATCTTTATTCATAGTAGAAATAGCTAGCTCTCTTCCACACAATAAACCAACAAATACCCATGTTGTTGACATCGGAAGATCGTTCAACTCTTTAAAATAGTAAAGCACTGCTGCATAAATTATGTTGATAATTGTTGCTGAACGCGCATATCTAGTTCCAGTTTTATCTAAGACCACTTTTTGGATCGGCCCACCATGAATGTAGAAGATATAAAAAAGTAGTACTGTAAAATAAGCTAATACAATTAAAAGCAACGAAACATCTAATTGTCTTGGTAAGTACACTGCAATGTTTGCAACATCATGTGATAACCAAACCCACCACAACCAACCAGACGTCACCCAAACTGAGTTACGCCAAAACGCGATCGATTTTTCACCTTTAACTTCATCAAGTTTTTCATTAATAAATTTAGAAACTACTATCCAACAGAAGTAGGCAACAGTTGCGGCTATACCATAACCAACAATACTTTTTACAAGCATCTTTTCTAAAATGACTGTTGATGCAAATGCAGATAAAACTAAAAATGTAGTCGAAACAGGTATGCCAATTCTAGTTAATAATAATAAAATTCCAGGCGCAACTGCATGATACCATTGAATTTCTTGGAAAGGTATTCGTGTTAATCTTCCATAAGAAATATCTCCATCATAACTATACCACCCCCAAGTAATTGCAAAGATCATTACTGCAGAAGCAGCACTAGCAAGCGTGTACCACTTGAACCATTTTTGCTTTGAGGCAATAAATGTTCCTAGCGTTTGAATAGAGTCGTTAGCAATTACGCTATAGCCTGCTAATCCAAAACCTATAATTGTATAAACTAATGTAAGTTCCATTTTGTTTCCATAAAGTTATTTATTTTACGCATGAATCATATTAATTAGTTACAATTTTATATCTTATGAGAAGAATAAATCTAGCAGAGAATTAAGTTATTTTTTTGTAAAATTTAAAAACAGGTTTCACGGTTGTATTTCACAACGTTATTTCATGAATTTTATTTTTTTAAAATAATAATTGATAAAATCCGATTAAAAACAAAGGAATTTGCAAACCAAAGTTTGTCAGTATCGCTTTATCTTTAGATAAAAAACCAGCTATCGTCCAACCTACAACCCCTGCGCCATGAAACATTATATTTACCGGATATATATTTAAATTAGTTAGGAGAATTCCTGCCAGAACTAGAAAAGTACTAAACCATTTAAGGTATTTTTTTATAAAGTTCATAGATGTTGGTGTTTAGGCAGTTATGCAGATTTAACTTTTTTTTCAAGAAACGCAGGTACTTCATCTTCTTTATTTAGCAATTCTTCTTTTTGACCCTTAGGTTGGAATGCATACAAAACATGAAGTTTGCAATAAGGAAATTCTCCTTCAGGAGATCTGCCACAAAAATAAAAATTTTCTTCATCGGGATGTCCTACGGGCCATTTACAGGTTTTTTCTGTTAAATTTTCTAAAGAAGTTGGTTTTTCAGACTCAAAATTTTTGTCCAAGAGTATTGATTGAAATTTACTTTTTCTGCTAGTGTTTTTTTCAATTTTGACGCTCGGTTTTGTGTTTTGATTTTTCTCTCTCTCATTTCTTTTTGAGGGCGCTCTAGCTTCGAGCTCCAATCTATGAGCCTTACCAATAACAGCGTTTCTAGTAGTGTCGCCCAGAATTAGAGCAATTTGACTTGCTGTATGACCTTTAGACCACAATTCTCTTAGTTTTTTTTCTTTGTTTTCGTTCCAACTCATAAATTTAAATTACACCATATATGGTATTTAATGTTAATTATGCACAGTATATAGTCTTAATTTGAGATTTTACTAATAAAATAACAAAAAATTTATAGTTTTGCACAAGTTTTTAACAAATTAGAGTTATAAGACTATTCATGGTTGAAATTACTACAAAATATAAAATTGGAACAAGAAGATTTGGAATTATTAATTGGATTGGCGCCTGGACACTATACAAAAAAGAGGTATTAAGGTTTCTAGCTGTTTGGATTCAAACTATATTTTCTCCAATAATTACATCTTTATTATTTTTACTAGTTTTGTCAGTTGCAATAGGAAATGAAAGAGGGGAAGTTTTAGGGGTGCCATTCGTTGTTTTTCTTGCACCAGGGTTAATAGCCATGCAAGTAATTCAACAAGCATTTTCACACTCTGCTTCATCATTTATGATTAAAAAAATAGACGGATCAATCGTTGACGTGCTTTATGCTCCTCTATCTGCTGGAGAGGTTACGGTAGCAATTATTTTATCTGCCATTACTAGAAGCACAATGATTGCGATGATTTCAATAGTAACTTTTTATTTTATCATTGATTTGAAAATTACAGATTTATTTACTTTACTAGTTTTTACATTTTTATCTTCATTAATTTTAGGGGCAATGGGAATGATAGCAGGTTTATGGGCTGAAAAGTTTGATCATATGGCAACAGTAACAAATTTTATTATTGTTCCACTTTCTTTTTTATCTGGAACTTTTTACACAATTGAAAAACTTCCAGTTATGTTGCAATCTATTAGTAGAATAAATCCATTCTTCTATATGATTGATGGTTTTAGATATTCTATTATCGGTGAAGCAGATAGTTCAATTTTTTTTGGAACAGTTTATTTATCAGTACTAAGTGTTATTCTTTTATTAATTTCATATAAACTTTTTAAAAATGGATATAAAATAAAGTCTTAATCATGAGTGCGATCGTAAAAACCTATAATAGAAAAAAAATTTCATTTAAAAAAGGAAAAGGAAGTTATTTATATTCAATAAATGGAAAAAAATATCTTGATTTTGTTCAAGGCATAGCAGTAAATTCTTTGGGCCATTCAAATGATTATTTGATAAAATCAATAAATAAACAGTCAAAAAAACTATGGCACGTTTCTAATTCCTTTATAATTCCTGAACAAGAGAAGTTAGCCAAAAGACTAGTTAAAAAAACTTTTGCAGATGCAGTTCTTTTTCAAAACTCAGGGGCTGAAGCAACAGAAGCAGCAATTAAAGTTGCAAGAAGATATTTTTATTCAATAGGTCAGCCAAATAAAAATAGAATTCTTTGTATTAAAAATAGTTTTCACGGAAGGACGCTGGCAACTATTTTTGCAAGTGGTAGCAAGAAAATGACTGAAGGTTTTTATCCTAAAGTGGATGGCTTCGACCATTTTTCTTTTGGCGATCATGAAGATTTAGAAAAAAAAATTACTAACAGAACTGCTGCAATAATGGTTGAGACTATTATTGGCGAAGGAGGTATAAAAGTTATTCCTAATTTTTGCTTAAGAGGATTGAGGAAAATTTGTAATAAAAAAAAAATACTTCTTATTTTAGATGAGGTTCAATGTGGAATAGGGAGAACTGGAAAATTTTTTGCTTTTGAATATGCAAAAATTAAACCTGACATTGTTCCAGTTGCGAAAGGATTAGGTGGAGGCTTTCCAATCGGAGCAGTTTTAATGAGTAAAAAAGTTGCAAAAAGTATGACTTTTGGCACCCATGGTTCAACTTTTGGGGGCAATCCGCTAGCCATGTGTGTTGGTAATGCTGTAATTGACACAATATTTAAAAAAGGATTTTTAAAAAGAGTACAAAATATTTCAGAATATTTTCATTACAAGCTTAACGAACTAAGTGATGCATTTCCTTATTTAATTAAACAAGTAAGAGGAAAAGGTCTTTTAATTGGTTTAGAGATGCACGTTGATCAAAACAAATTTATTAAAAAATTAATGGAAAATAATATGTTAACTATTAGAGCAGCTGAAAATGTAATTAGAATTTTACCTCCTCTAACAGTAAGCAAAAAAGACATCGATCTTGCAGTGACAATTTTAAAAAAAGTATGTAAAAATTATAAATGAGAAATTTTTTAAATATATCTGACTTATCTGCTAATGACTTGAGGCTGATTATTGACCAGGCACAATTGAGAAAGTCTAAGAGAAAAGACTATGAAAAATCAGCTCCAGATGAGGACAGTCCCTTTGGAGGAAAGTCAATGATAATGATATTTGAAAAACCTTCTACCAGAACAAGAATATCTTTTGAAATTGCAGTAAAGCAACTTGGAGGGTCCTCTATAATTTTAAATCCTGAAAGTAGCCATTATGGAAAAGGTAACGAAAGTATAAAAGATACAGCTAGAGTTTTATCTGAGTATGCAGACATAGTAATGCTAAGAACATCTTCACATAAATCTCTAGAAGAATTTAGTAAATATTTACAAATACCTATAATTAATGGACTTTCAGAAGAGGGCCATCCATGTCAAGTTCTATCTGATATTTTAACATTTGAAGAAATAAAAGGAAATATAAATGGAAAAACAATTTCATGGATAGGAGACGCAAACAACAATATGTCAAACTCCTTAATCCACGCTGCTGCAAAGTTTAATTTTAAATTAAAAATTGGTTGTCCTGATAAATATAAGCCAAGTAAAAAAATTATGGCATGGGCTAAAAAAAATAAAGCTAATATAACAGTTTTGAAAAAACCCGAAGAGGCAGTTAAAAATTCAGACTGTGTAATGACAGACAAATGGATTTCTATGAATGACAAAGTGAATAAAATTAGTAAAAAAAAATCTTTAAAAAACTATCAAGTAAATAAAAAATTAATGAAGCTAGCGAATTCTGATGCAATATTTATGCATTGTTTGCCTGTAGGCAGAGGTGAAGAAGTTACTGATGATATAATTGACGGAAAACAATCAGTTGTCTGGATGCAAGCACTTAATAGAGTTCATGCACAAAAAAGTATAATTAATTGGTGTTTAAGTTAGGGAGTTGGTAGCGGACTGTCACTCTTAGAGTTTAAAAACAAAATTACTGAAGCCCTGTCTTTTTCTTTTCTTAGTCCTGCAAATGCCATTTTAGTTCCTTTAATATGTTTTTGTGGTTTTATAAGAAAACCATTCATCTCTTCAAAATTCCAATTTTTGGCATACGCACCAAGTGCCTTAGAATAATTATAATCGGATGCAGATCCCACTTTTCTTCCTACTACTCCCCAAAGGTTTGGACCTATCATGTTCTTACCACCTGCTTGGACCATGTGGCACGCACTACATTTTTTAAAAATTTTTTCACCATGAGCAATATCTCCCATTGCTAATAATTGAGAAATATCAACTTTCTCTTCAACCTTTTTTTCTACTGAAGATACATTAGTGCTATCTTTACCAATTCCCTCTATTTTATAAGCAGACTTTGTAGGTTTATCTACATGAAAAAGAATATCAGCAAATTTGCCTATTCCGATGACAATAAGGGCTGTAAGTAAAACAGCTGCCATGATTTTATTTAATTCAAAACTATCCATAAATTTGGTAATTACTATTTGACGTATAACACGACTTTATAAAAAAAAACTAAAAATTACTTAATTTTTTTGCGTCTTTGAGCCGCATAATTATGAATAAGATAGCAATAATAATACCATCTAGACTAAACGCAAAGCGATTGCCAAATAAGCCATTAAAATTAATTAAAAAAAGAGAAATGATTCTACACGTTTACGACACAGCTATAAAATCTCAAGCCGGAGAAGTTATTGTAGCTACACCCGATGAAAAAATTATAGAAATCGTTGAAAAAAATGGCGGGAAAGCAGTAATGACAAAAAAAGAGCACGAAACTGGAACTGATAGAATTTTTGAAGTATTTGAGAATTCCTTAAAAAGAAATGCTGAAATCATTATTAATCTTCAGGGTGACATGCCCAATCTTGACCCAATGGCAATAACTAATCTAGTTGATCATATGAAACAAGAAAAATGTGATATTGGCACACTAGCTTCTCAACTTGAAAAAGAAGATTTAGAAGATGAAAATGTATGCAAGGTTGTTGTTAGAGAAGATTTAACAAAAAATAATTTTTCTTCCGCTTTAGATTTTTACAGAAAATCAAATTCAAAAAATCTAGACAAAAATTTTGTATATCACCATATCGGAATTTACGGCTTTACTAATGAAGCTCTAATAAGATATGTAGGTTTAAAAAGGTCAAATTTAGAAATCGAGAGAAAACTTGAACAAATGAGAGCGTTAGAAAATAATATGAAAATAAATGTAGCTTATATTGACAACTCTCCTTTGAGTGTAGATACAGAAGAAGATTTAAATAAAATCAAAAAGATTATGGAAAGTAAATGAAAAAACAAAAAATAGCTTTTCAAGGAGAAAAAGGAGCATACTCACATATTGCTTGCGAGGCTCTTTTTCAAGATACCGAAATTAAAAACTGTTCTACTTTTGAAGAAACTTTTAAAATTGCTCATGAGGATGAGAATTATAAAATAATAATTCCACTAGAAAATTCATTGGCAGGACGTGTGGCCGACATTCATTATTTATTACCAAAATATAAATTACAAATATACTCTGAGCACTTCCAAAAAGTTGAACACAGCCTTCTAGTAAAAAAAGAAGCAACAATTAGTGACATAAAATATGTAAGAAGCCACGCGCAAGCGATCGGACAATGTCAAGAAATAATAAAAAAAAATAAATTTGAAACCATTGTTTCAGCGGATACAGCAGGATCTGCTAAAGATCTTTCCAAAAGTAAAGACATAACAGTAGCAGCAATAGCTTCTGAATTATCAGCTAAAATTTATGATTTAAAAATATTAAAAAAAAATATCGAAGATGAGTCGGGAAATGTAACAAGATTTTTAATAATGGGAAAAAACGTAGAACAGCCAGATTACAATAAAGAAAAAAAATTTATTACTAGCTGTATTTTTAGGTTAAAAAGCACGCCGTCTGCGTTATATAAGTGTCTAGGAGGATTTGCCACAAATCAGATTAATTTGACAAAACTAGAAAGTTTTTCAGTAAAGAATACTTTTGATCAAACCAATTTTTATCTAGATCTTGAAGGGCATATAGAGGAAAAGATGGTGCAAAAAGCAATGGAGGAGCTAGGCTTTCACACTGAAAGTCTTGATATTCTTGGAGTATATGAGGCCTCCAAATTTAGACAAAAATAGTCCACATAATTAAATTCTGGCCTTGTGGTAATCAAATTGATCTTGATATAATCATAATGAGGTTGGCATCAGGTGGATGTTTCATAAACCCGGTCAGGTCTGAAAAGAAGCAGCCGTAGTGAAAATTTTTCAGGTTGTTGCCTGCCTCTAATAAAAATGACAAACAATAAAATACTAGCACTTAAATATAGACCTCAAAAATTTGATGATTTAATTGGTCAAGAGGTTTTAGCAAAAACAATTACTAATGCTATTAAACTAGGAAAAACTCCTAATGCTTATTTATTAACTGGAATAAGGGGCGTAGGCAAAACAACAACAGCAAGACTCATTGCTAAAGAATTAAATTGTCTTTCAAATTTCAATGATAAAATAAAGTGTACGCTTGAAAATTTTTGTGAATCTTGTGCAGAAATTGTTAATTCAAATCATATAGATATTCTTGAGATGGACGCTGCATCTAAAACAGGAATTGACGATATCAGAGAGTTAATTGAAAATTCAAAATATAGCCCTACAAGTGCACAGTTTAAAATTTTTATTATTGATGAAGTCCACATGTTATCAAAACAAGCTTTTAACGGTTTGTTAAAAACCTTGGAAGAGCCCCCGCCAAGATTAAAATTTATTTTAGCAACTACAGAAGTTAGAAAAATTCCTGTAACTATTTTATCCAGATGTCAAAGATTTGATTTAAAAAGAGTTAATCTTGAAAAACTTTTAGATCACTTAAAAATTATTTCTACAAAAGAAAAAGGAAATATATCTAATGATGCTCTTAGATTAATTTCTAGAGCCTCAGAAGGGTCAGTGAGAGACGCAATTTCATTATTAGATAGAGCGTTAGTTTCACAAAACCTTGAAACTAAAGAAGAAATTCAAGACGCGGATGTTAGGCAGATGTTAGGCTTAGCGGATAGGAGTAAACTCATAGCTTTATTTAAAGAAATTTTATTAGGAAACCAGGAAAAATCAATAGAAAATCTTAAACAAATGATAGAAAACGGACTGGATGCAAAAAATTTCCTTAATGATATCTTAGAAATTTTATATTTATTTAGCAGAAGAATTAATCTTGGCCCTATAGAAAAAGATATGATGATTTCAGAATCTGAAATCCAATTAATTGATAATTACGCAAAAAGTTTAGACATGTATGATCTAGGGTTATTTTGGCAATTAACAATTAAAACAATTGATGACTTGAAAGTTGTAACCAATGAAAACTTAAGTTTAGAAATGTATATTATGCAATTAATTCATTTAAAAAACATAGACGAAGGCCAAGACACAAAAATTGATATTGCTTCACAAACCTCTCAACAAATTAATAAAAAAGAGACCGCAAAAGACAATGTAGAAGAAAAAAAGATTAATAAAAATATTAAAAATCAACTAAAGAATACCGATCAAATTAAAGAAAATATAAACAAAATACCTCAATTAAAAACAGAAATTAATACAAGTAGTAGTATTAAAAATTTTCAAAATTTAATTGACTTGGCTGATAAGGAAAAAGAGCTAGAACTTAAATATGATTTAGAGCGTAATGTTAAGCTTGTTAGTTTTGAAAAAGGAAAAATAAATATAAGCTTTAACGAAAAGCTAAATAAATATTTCATTAAAAATTTAACTGAAAAACTTTTAAAATGGACAGGAGAAAGATGGTTAATTTCATTAAGCAAAAATACGGAAGTAAAATCTATATATGAAAAAAAACAAGAGCTAGAAAAATCAATTTTATTTAAGGAAAAAGAAAGCAATGTAGCAAAAAAGATATTTGATACATTTCCAGACTCTAAGTTAATTAAAGTGAAAGAGGATATTGATGCCTAATTTTGGAGATATGTTAACAAAAGCAAAAGAGATGCAAGAAAAAATGAAGGAAGCCCAAGAAAAAATTAAAAATATTGAAGTTGAGGGAAAATCAGGGGGGGACCTTGTTAGAGTAATATTAACTGGAGATTATGATATAAAATCAATATTTCTTTCCGAAGAAGCAAAAAAAGAAGATCAAGAAATAATTAACGACTTAATTAAAGCAGCCTATAATAATGCCAAAGATAATCTTAAAAAAAAATCTGCTGAGGAATTATCTAAAGTAACAGGTGGAATGAATATTCCTTTGGATTTTAAGTTACCTTTTTAAATGGATAATAATATTTTAGAAATAGAAGAATTAATTAAACATTTTTCCAAACTTCCAGGTTTGGGACCAAAATCAGCAAAAAGAATAATTCTTAAATTAATCAACAACAAAGATAATTTAGTCAAGCCATTAGCTCAATCTTTAGCAAAAGTTTATAAGAAAGTAGTTAGATGTGTTGATTGTGGGAATTTAAAAACTATTGATAAGTTGTGTATTTGTGAAAGTGAAAATAAATATGATAAAATTTGTGTGGTAGAAAACCTCGCAGATATGTGGGTAATAGATTCTGCTAATATTTACAAAGGTCACTACCACATTTTGGGAGGTACACTTAGCTCAAACGAAAACTATGAACAAAAAAACCTACTATTCGACTCTCTGGTAAAAAGAATAAAAAAAAATAGTTTAAAAGAAGTTATAATAGCAACAAGCGCTACAATAGAGGGGCAAACAACAGCACATTATATTGAGGATTTAGTTAAAAATGATAAGATCAAAATTACAAAGCTTGCTCAAGGCCTTCCCGTCGGCGGAGAAATCGAGCAGCTAGACGATGGCACTTTGCATTCAGCTTTTAAAAACAGAGTTCCAGTAACCAGCGAATAATTATTTTTTTTCCAACCTTCGTTTATGAAGTAAAGGCTCTGTATAGCCTGATGGTTGAACGCGACCTTTAAATACCAAATCGCAAGCTGCTAGAAAAGCAATTGAATTTTCAAAATTTCTTGACATAGGTTCATAATTTTTGTCGCTAGCATTTTGTTTGTCAACTGTTGCTGCCATTTTTTTCATAACAGTCATAACCTGATCTTTGGTACAAATATTGTGATGTAGCCAATTCGCCATATGTTGTGATGATATTCGTAGTGTAGCCCTGTCTTCCATTAAACCAACATTGTTGAAGTCTGGAACTTTCGAACATCCTACACCCTGATCAATCCATCTTACAACGTAGCCTAAAATTCCTTGTGCGTTATTCTCTAATTCTTTATTAATATCTTCTACTGACCAATTAGGTCTATCTGCCAAAGGAATTGATAAAATATTTTCTACTTTTGCTTTAGTTCTTGATTTGATTTGTTTTTGTTTTTTAAAAACATCTACTTGATGATAGTGAGTTGCATGAAGTGTTGCTGCAGTTGGTGACGGGACCCACGCACAGTTAGCTCCTGAAGTAGGATGGTTTATTTTTTGTTTCATCATATCTGCCATTTTATCAGGCATTGCCCACATGCCCTTACCTATTTGTGCTTTACCTGAAAAACCACAGGCTAGACCAATATCAACATTCCAATCTTCATAAGTATTTAGCCATAAAGATTTTTTCATATCACCTTTAAAAATCATAGGACCAGCTTCAAAAGAAGTGTGCATTTCATCACCAGTTCTATCTAAGAAACCGGTATTGATAAAAACAATTCTATCTTTAACTTTTCTTATACACTCTTTTAAATTTATAGTTGTTCTTCTCTCCTCATCCATTATCCCAACTTTGATGGAGTATCTTTGAATCTCAAGAATATTTTCTATTGTTTCAAAAAGTAAATTTGTAAATTCAACTTCTTCAGGACCGTGCATTTTTGGTTTAACAATATAAACAGAATTAGTTCTAGAGTTATTTTTGTTTTTAAAATCATGTAGTGCACATAGAGTAGAAATAAATGCATCCATTATACCTTCTGGAATTTCTGAGCCATCTTTTAAAAGAATAGCAGGATTTGTCATGAGATGACCTACGTTTCTATTTAACAAAAGCGCACGACCATGTAGTTTAATCTTTGACCCGTTTGTAGTTGTATAGTTTCTGTCAGAGTTTAATTTTCTTATAAATTTTTTCTTATTTTTTTCCATTTCAGTTTTAAGAGTTCCTTTCATTAACCCAAGCCAGTTTCTGTAGCATTTGATTTTATCTTCTGCATCTACTGCTGCAACAGAATCTTCATTATCTATGATTGTAGAAATAGCTGACTCAATTATAACGTCCGATATGTTTGCTTTATCACTTTTTCCAATTATGCTTAAAGAGTCTATAATTATATCAATGTGTAAATTATTATTTTTTATTAATATTGATTTTAGATTTTCTTTATTTCCACTAAACCCAATAAATTGATTCTTATTTTTTAAAAACTGTTTTTTACTATTTACAAATAAAATAAGCTCATTTTTTTCAACTTTTATACTTGATACTTCTTCCCAGTTTCCAGATGTGAGGGGAACAACTTCTGACAAAAAACTTTTAACATAGGATATAACCTTCTTGCCTCTTTCAGGACTATAAGCTTTATTTTTTTCTCCTGAAATTACATCAGTACCATATAGCGCGTCGTATAAGCTTCCCCATCGTGCATTAGCTGCGTTTAAGGCATACCTTGCGTTATCAACCGGAACTACCAATTGTGGCCCAGCTATCAAAGCAATTTCTTCATCAACATTCGATGTAGTAATATTAAAATCTGGACCTTCTTTAACGATATAATCAATAGATTTTAAAAATCTTATATATTCTTTTTGATCAAAATTTTTACCTTTGTTTGATTTATGCCATTCATTAATTTTCCTTTGAATTGTCTCTCTTTTGATTATTAGATTTTTATTTATATGGCTTAATTCATTTACTGCTTTGTCAAATTTAGACCAAAAATCATCTGGATTAATATTAGTTCCAGGAATAACTTCATTATTAACAAAATCATATAATTTAGAATCAATTTTTAAATTATTTTTTGTAATTTTGCTCATATTTATTTAATTATTACCCCAAGATTATTGTTTTTAATACCAGTAAATTTAGCATTAATTAGGGCTAGATTCATTATATAGACTTATTTCAATTATAATTAAAATAGAATTATGTTAAATATTATATCCTTATGAAAAATTATTTAGAATTTGAAAAAGAAATTAAAAACTTAGAAGAGGAAATAGATTCTTTAAGAAGTCCTTTTGGCTCAGAAGGAATTTCTGAAGTGAACACTCAAAAAATTCAAAAAACACAAGATGAGATTAATGAAAAGCTTAAAGAAACCTACAAAAATTTAAATAGTTGGCAAAAAACATTGGTTGCTAGGCACGAAGATAGACCTAAAGCAAATTTTTATATTAATAAAATATTTGACAATTTTATTGCTTTATCAGGAGATAGATATTTTGGCGATGATAAATCTGTAATCGCTGGCTTTGGGCTTTTAAACAGTAGATCTGTTTTAGTCATAGGCCAAGAAAAAGGAGTAGACCTTAACAGTAGAATAGAAAGAAATTTTGGAATGATGAGTCCAGAGGGCTATAGAAAGAGTATAAGACTAATGCAATTAGCAAATCGATTTCAAATACCAGTAATAACTTTTGTTGACACTCCAGGTGCTTATCCAGGAATTGGTGCAGAACAACGAGGACAAGCCGCAGCTATTGCAAATTCAATAGAGTGTTGCATGGGGCTCACAGTTCCAAATATTGCAATAATAATTGGCGAAGGTGGATCTGGAGGAGCTATTGCTTTAGCCTCATCAAATAAAGTTATTATGTTAGAAAATTCAATTTACTCCGTAATATCACCAGAGGGATGCGCGTCAATACTTTGGAGAGATCCTAGCAAATCACTACAAGCAGCAGAGGCCATGAAGTTAACAGCAAAAGATTTATTAAACTTAGGTATCATAGATGAAGTTATTGATGAGCCTATCGGAGGAGCTCATAGAGACTCAGAAATTATGTCTCAAGAAATTAAAAATGTTCTGGTAGAAAATTTAGATTCTTTTAAAACCTTATCTAAAGAAGAAATATACGAACATAGAAAAAACAAATTTCTTAAGATCGGAAGAGACCAAGGTTTTACGAAGTCTACAATGTCAAACAAACAAGGTTTAGGCTATAAAACAGCATTATTGACTAAAATTCAAAAAAATTTCCAAAAAAACAAATATATGTATATTGCTTTATTTGCAGTTTTTTTATTGTCATTTCTATTAATTTTTAATTAGTAAGTGTTGTAAATTAGTCTTTTATCTTTGTTTTTTTAAATTCAGCACCAAACAAGGCTTGACATACATTAGCCAATTCTATTAATGAAGGACAATTAGTATAAAAATTACTAATTTAAGTTAATAAAAACAAGGATAAGAAAACAATATGAGTACACTAAAAGGTAAAGTAAAATGGTTCAATGGAACTAAAGGTTACGGCTTCATTGAAAGAGAAGACAAAGAAAAAGACGTGTTCGTTCATTCTTCAGCAGTTAGAGAAGCTGGTTTAAAATTTTTAAACGAAGGTGATGAGTTAACGTTTGAAGTGGAGAATGGAGAAAAAGGTCCTTCAGCAGTAAAATTGCAGAAAACATCTTAAATCTTATTTCCTAAATCATGAATTAATGGGGCTTAGCTTTAATTAGTTTTTTGTCCTGTTGACACCACTACGTAGTCAATTTTGCCTGCGTATAACAAAAACAAGAGAGAAACAAAAAATATGAGTACACTAAAAGGTAAAGTAAAATGGTTCAATGGAACTAAAGGTTATGGCTTCATTGAAAGAGAAGACAAAGAAAAAGACGTGTTCGTTCATTCTTCAGCTATTACAGAGGCTGGCCTAGGTAGTTTAAACGAAGGTGATGAACTGACGTTCGAAGTAGAGAATGGAGACAAGGGTCCTTCAGCAGTAAAACTGCAGAAAGCTTAAATCTGATTTCCTAAATCACAAATTATCGGGACTAAGCTTTAGTAATATTGTTCTGTCCCGCTAATTTTTCCTTGAAAAAGACACATTTATTCCTTAAATAATCTTAAATGTTTATAAAAAACAAAATTTCTACTCCAAGATCACATTCTCACAGAATGCATGCTAGGCTATTGCTTAGCTTATAATCAAACATATATAAATTTAATAAAAATTAAGATAAAAACAATAAGGATGCAGTAGTAGCTCAGTTGGTTAGAGCACTAGTTTGTGGAACTAGGGGTCGGTGGTTCGAGCCCACCCTACTGTACCAAAAAATGATAAAAGAAAAAAAAAACAAACCTTCAAAAGAACTTCCATTAGGGTTTGTAGACAGACAAGAAAAAGAATTACTCGTACGTGATTTTATAATTTCAAATATTAAAGAAATTATGGTTAAGTATGGTTTTCAATATCTCGAAACTCCTAGTTTCGAGTATTCAGATAGTATTGGAAAATTTTTACCTGATAAAGATAGGCCAGATGAAGGAGTATTTTCATTCAAGGATGATAATAAATGGCTTTCGCTCAGATACGATCTAACTGCTCCATTGGCCAGATATGTTGCAAAAAATTATTTAGAAATTCCAAAACCTTTTAAAAGATACCAACTAGGAACAGTTTGGAGAAATGAAAAACCAGGACCTGGAAGGTTTAGAGAATTTTTACAGTTTGATGCTGACTTTGTAGGCACCAAGAGCTTACAAGCAGATGCAGAATTATGTGTAATGATATCTGAAGTTCTTGAAAAATGTGGATTAAGCCAAGAAGAATATATTGTTAAAATTTCATCTAGAAAAATTACAGAAGAACTTTTTAGAAAAATTAATATAGACAACAATGACCAAAAACTAATTGCTCTTAGAGCTCTAGATAAAATAGATCGTTTAGGATGGGAAGGCGTTAAACAATTGCTAGGCGAAGGCAGAAAAGATAAATCTGGAGATTTTACTAAGGGGGCAAATTTAAGCCCATCTAATGTTGAAACTATAGAAAATGAATTAAAAAAAAAGTCACCTGAAACCGAAGATCTTTTAGAAATTCTTAAAATATTTAAAGATTATAATTTTAGTAACTATGAATTTGACACATCTATTATAAGAGGACTCGAGTATTATACGGGCCCAATATTTGAGGTGAATTTAAAATTTGATGTGAAAAATAATAAAGGACAAGTTATTCAGTTTGGTTCTATTGGTGGAGGAGGAAGATATGACAACCTAGTTAATAATTTTGGGAATTATGAGGCTCCAGCAACTGGTATTTCAATAGGTTTAGATCGGTTAGTTTATGCCTTAATGCAGAAAAAAGAATTTAAAGTCAAACAATCAAAACCTGTTGTCATTTGTGTTTTTGATAAAAATGCAATGAGAGAGTACATTAAATTACAAACCATACTCAGAGACTCGGGTATTAGCACTGAAATTTATCCTGGTGAAAGTAAATTAAAAAAACAAATGGAATATGCAAATAAGATTAAAGCGCCGGCAGTTATTCTTTATGGCGAAGATGAAATTAAGTCAGGCAAACCAACTTTAAGAGATTTAAGCACTGGTAATGAAAAATCAATTGAAATTAAAGAATTAGTAAATGAAATCAAAAAAATTATCTGAACAAATTATTAAGATATTTAAGAGTAATGGCTTTGTTCTATCAGAGCCAGATGTCCTATTAGATTCAGAATATATTATTGAAAGATCAGGTGAAAATTTTAAAAGATCAATGCTTACTTTTGAAAATGAATACGGAAAAGAAATGTGCCTTAGACCTGATCTTACAGTTGCCTCTTGCATCAAATTTTTGGAAAAAAAATCTAAATCTAAAATTTATTATTCCGGGCAAGCCTATAGAAGAACTGATAAAAAAGGCTCTGATTTAGTTAATGATCAGTTAGGTATTGAAATCTTAGGTTCAAAAAACCAACCTCAAGACGATTTTAAAATCATTAAAACTATTTTAAATTCTGCCAAGAGTATAAAAAGTAAAAATATTCATATTAAAGTTGGTGATATAGGTTTATTTAAAAGATTGATAAACTTTCTAGATATGCCCGAAAGATGGAAGTTAAGATTAATAAGACATTTTTGGCGTCCCAAATATTTTGAGGAATTACTTAAGCGACTAGAGAAAAATTCAGATATAGATTCTGTAACTTTTGATACAGATAAAAAAAGATTTTTTGAGATGAAAAAAATGGAACAAGAGAAAGTTATAGCAGGACGCTCTATTTCAGAAATTTTAAGAAGATTTGATAAAAAGATAAAAGATCCAAGGTCATTTAATGAAGGAAAAAAAATTGTCAAAATTATAAGATCTTTCCTTAAGATAAACTGTCAATTATCAAAATTAGATAACAAGTTGCAAGATTTTGCTAAAAAAAATAATCTTAAAAAAAATATTTTTAAGGAATTTAAATCAATTCAAAATTTAAAGAAATTAAACCAGGAAGTTAAATTTATTACAAACTTTGGTAGAGATATTGAATATTATACAGGTATTGTATTCGAAATTTTTTCAGGAACAAAAGAGATTGCTAGAGGAGGCCGATACGATGACTTACTTAAAAGTTTAGGAGCTAAAAAAGACACTCCAGCAGTAGGAGCAGCAATAAATCTTAATAATATATGAAAAATTTAATTACCATAGGGTTACCAAGCAAAGGAAGGTTAAAAGACAAAGCTGTAGCTTTTTTTGATGATAAAGGTTTAAAAGTATTACAAAGTGATAAAGAAAGAAATTATTTTGCAACTATTGAAAACAAGCCTAATATTAAAATTATATATTTACATGCTAAAGAAATTATTCAAAGATTAGGAGATGGAACTTTAGATATTGGTATATCTGGGTTAGATCTCTTAGCTGAGTCCGAAAAGAACCTACAAGATAAAATAAATATAAAACAAAAACTTGATTTTGGTAGTGCAAATTTAGTTGTAGCTGTTCCAGATGATTGGATAGACGTACAAACCATTGCCGACCTTGAAGAAGTGGCTTTTGATATAAGATCTAAGAGAAATACAAGACTAAGAGTTGCAACAAAATATCCAAATTTAACTAACAATTTTCTAATATCTAAAGGTGTTACTCAGTATAAATTAATATCAAGTTTGGGAGCTACAGAAACTTATCCATTTGTTGGATCGTCAGAAATTATTACAGACATCACCTCTACAGGAAAAACCTTAAATGATAACAATTTAAGAGTCCTTAAAGATGGATTGATTTTAGAGTCTAAAGCATGTTTATTATTTTCAAAAAAAAGTATAAATAAAATAAAAGTACTTAAAATTTAAGAAAAATTTAAATTTTATTCAAACAAAAACATATAACCGTAAGCAAAAATAAAAGCAGGAATTGCACTATATAAGGTTGCAATTATTGCTGCCCTAGGCGCAAGCGCTATCGCAGGAAATAAAGCATCTCCATCATTTGAAATAGCATTACCTATTTCTGCAGATAAAGGAATAAAACCATTTAAGTAAAAAGTTGTAATTACAATTTGCGGCCCGCATCCAGGCAAAAAACCAAAGAGGATTGCCATCAACGGAACAAATGGCAAATAAATATCAAAAAATGTTTTTAAATCATAAGAAGTAATGTGCATAAAAATCTCAAAAACTAGAAAACCACATATGACCCAAGTAGTTACAAAGTTTGTTGTATCCACCACTCTTGATAAAAAATCTCTTGTTCTGTCAGTAGAACACTGAAAGTCACTTAATGGATTTAAGGACCACATGAATATTGATAAAATTGCACCAGCTAAACCAAGTGACGCAACAATACTAAAGCCTTCCGGTATTTTCAAAATTTGATCAAGATCTTGTTGAAAAGCAACAAATAAACCAACTATAAAACCAGGTAAAAAAATTAAAGTCCAAAAAATATTAAAATTAGATACAAAAGTTTTTTTCAATTTTTCGAATTCAACTTTAAGTTTAGAGTTTCCTTGTAGGTATGACTCACCATGGATTTTATCAACTATATATCCCGTTAAAGCCCCAACACTAGCACCTAAAGCAAAAATAAATAAACCAGTAAATGGCTCAGCTGCTAATAATAAAAAAGCAGCATCACCCATTGTTGCAGTTAGGACAGCAACTAGGGAGCCAAAACTTATTCTACCCTGAATGTATTGAGTTACAACCACAATAGCTCCACCGCACCCTGGAAGAGCTCCCAATAAGGAAGCCATTATAACATGAAATTTTTTTGTCTTATCTAAAACGTAAGGAATATTAAATTTGGTCAAGGCGTCCATTCCAATAAAAATAAACAGAGTGAAGCCTACAAAAACAGAAACTTGAAGATAGGCGTCAATTAAAGCTTGACGAACAACGTCACCAAAATCATTAACTTGAAAAGCCATAATTAATATAGCAAATCCTAGAAAGCTTTTTTTCAAAAGCCGACCTTCGTTAGCTATTAAAATAGTCTTTTTTTCTATAACCGCTGTAATAAAAGCATTCATAATCTAGTTTATAATTATTATAAACTATAAATCTTATAATTTGCAAGTTTAACAAAAAAAAAACCCTAGATTTATAATCTAGGGTTTTTAGAATTTTAAGATTGGATTTGGGGGAAGTTACATTCCCATTCCGCCCATTCCGCCCATTCCGCCCATTCCGCCACCCATAGGAGGCATTGCTGGACTTGCGTCTTTTTCTTCCGGCTTGTCTGAAATCATTGCTTCAGTAGTAATTAATAACCCTGCTATTGAAGCGGCATCTTGTAGAGCTGATCTTACAACTTTTGCTGGATCAATTATACCTTTCGAAAACATGTCCACGTACTCTTCGTTTTGAGCATCATATCCTTGAGAGGCTTTGTTCGCCTCAATTAGTTTCCCTACTATTACAGCTCCATCTACGCCTGCGTTAGCAGTAATTTGTCTTACTGGAGCTTGTAGTGCTTTTTTCACAATTTCTACACCAGCTTTTTGATCATCACCTTTAACTTTTAAATTATCAAGATCTAAAGATGCGTAAAGCAACGCACAACCACCACCAATAACAACACCTTCTTCAACAGCTGCTCTAGTAGCATTTAATGCATCTTCAACTCTATCTTTTCTTTCTTTTACCTCAACTTCAGTAGCTCCACCAACTTTAATAACAGCAACACCACCGGCTAATTTTGCCAATCTTTCTTGAAGTTTTTCTTTATCATAATCTGAGGTAGTTTCATTTATTTCTGATCTAATTTGATTACATCTAGCTTCAATCTCAGATTTTTTTCCATCACCAGCTACAATTGTACTATTTTCTTTATCAATTTTAACTTTTTTGCAAGATCCAAGGTCAGCTATTTTTACATTTTCTAACTTGATCCCAAGGTCTTCAGAAATAACTTGGCCACCAGTTAAAATAGCAATATCTTCAAGCATAGACTTTCTTCTGTCTCCAAATCCAGGTGCTTTAACAGCAACGACTTTTAGACCACCTCTTAATTTGTTAACCACTAATGTTGCTAGCGCTTCACCTTCTACGTCTTCAGATATTATCATCAGAGGCCTGTTAGCTTGAACTACTGATTCTAAAAGTGGAACCATTGGCTGTAAATTAGCAAGTTTTTTTTCAACTAGAAGTACTAAAGGATTTTCTAATTCTGTAGTCATTTTTTCCGTATTAGTTACAAAATAAGGAGATAAATAGCCTCTATCAAACTGCATACCTTCAACAACATCAAGTTCGGTCTCTACACCTTTCGCTTCTTCGACAGTAATAACACCTTCGTTGCCCACTTTTTGCATTGCTCTAGAAATCATATCTCCAATTGATTTTTCACCATTTGCAGAAATTGTTCCTACTTGAGCGACTTCTTCAGAAGCCTTAACTTTTTTTGCAGATGATTTTAATTTTTCAATAACGTGCTCTACTGCTTTATCTATTCCCCTTTTTACATCCATCGGATTCATTCCAGCAGTTACATATTTTAGTCCTTCAGTAACAATAGCTTGTGCTAATATAGTTGCAGTAGTTGTTCCGTCACCAGCATTATCATTAGTTTTGCTAGCAACTTCTTTTACCATTTGAGCTCCCATATTTTCAAATTTATCTTCAAGCTCAATTTCTTTTGCAACAGAGACACCATCTTTAGTAATTCTAGGTGCACCGTAAGATTTGTCCATAACTACATTACGACCCTTAGGTCCTAAAGTAACTTTTACTGCGTTTGCAAGAATATTTACTCCGTTTAACATTTTTGTTCTTGCTTCAGTACTAAATTTAATTATTTTTGCCATTTTTTATCTCCTATCAATTCAATTATTTTTTACTTTTAGTTATACCCATGATGTCGGATTCTTTCATGATGCTGTATTCTTTTTCCTCTATTTTTATTTCGGTTCCAGACCATTTGCCAAACAAAACTACATCTCCAACTTTAACGTCCATTGGCGAAATTTTCCCATCTTCGGATTTTGCTCCTGGCCCAACCGCAACAACCTCTCCTTCTTGAGGTTTTTCTTTTGCAGTGTCGGGGATAATAATTCCTCCAGCTGTTTTTTCTTCGCTATCTAGTACTTTAATAAGCACACGATCATGTAAAGGTCTAAATTTCATATTTCTTCTCCTATAATTTGTATGTAGGCTTGATATGGTGTGTTTTGTCAAAATTTCAAGTACCTATTTAAATTAATAAAGCTCCCACATAGCTTGATATTGCTATATTTTGCTATCTTTTCTATAAAGGTTTAATGAGGAGCCTAATAAATTGAAAAAAATCGAACATTTGTCAGAAATTTTTAACTTTTACGATACTTACATTATTGACTTATGGGGTGTGATGCATAATGGCATTAAACTCAATTCAGGGGCATTAGAAGTAGTTGAAAATTTATTTACCCAAAACAAAAGAGTGGTATTTCTTTCAAACGCACCAAGGCCCAGCCGAAATGTAATTGATTTTTTAAAAAAACTTAAAATGAGAGATGGGCTTTTAAAAAATGTTTTAACATCAGGTGAAGCGGCACTAAAGTCATTAAAAAGTGAAAAATTCGGAAAAAAATTCTTTCATCTTGGCCCTCAAAGAGACGCCTCTTTATTTGAAGGTATGGAAAAAAAAAAAACAAGTATAGAAAATTGTGATTTTATTTTGTGCACAGGGCTTTTTGATGAATATGAAAATTTAGATTTTTATAAAAATTTATTTAAAAATAATTTTTCAAAAAAACTAATTTGCACAAATCCAGATTTAACAGTTCATAGAGGTGAGAACGAAGAATACTGCGCTGGTAAAATAGCAGAGATTTATAATTCGATGGGAGGTGAAGTTGTATACTTTGGAAAACCTTATAAAGATATTTATGAGCTTTTTATAAATGAAAAAGAAAAAAATTTGATAATTGGAGATAATTTAAATACAGACATTAAAGGTGCAAATAATTTAAACATAGACTCTTTATTTATTACAGACGGCGTACATAGAAAAAATATTAAAAAAGAGAACGATCTTTTAGCTTTATCTAAAAATCATAAAGTAAAAATTAAGTTTTTTCAAAGAGAGCTTACTTGGTAGAATGATTGTATACAATAATTTACATAAAATAAAAAAAATAGAAGAAACCGTAATTGCAATTGGTAACTTTGATGGTTTGCATTTAGGTCACCTTAAAGTTTTAAAAGATGCATATACAAAAGCAAAAACTAAAAAATTAAAATTTGGAGTTGTTACATTTGAACCTGTTCCAGTAATGTTTTTTAACAAAAAAATTCTTAACCATAGAATTAATAGCTTCAAACAAAAAATAGAAGGTTTAAAAAATTTGAAAATAGATTTTTTGTTAGTTATAAAGTTTAATAAACCTTTTTCTAATTTGAGCTACAATCAATTTATAGAAAAAATAATTTACAAAAAACTTAATTCAAAGTTTATATTTATAAGTAAAAATTTTAGGTTTGGAAAAAATAGAGAAGGTGACATCAAAAAGTTGAAAAAAAATGAAAAATTATTTTTTTATAAAACTTGTGTTTTAAAACCTTTAACGAAAAAAAATCAAGTCCTTTCCTCAACTATTATTAGATCTGAGATTTCAAAAGGAAATATTTTAAGAGCCAATAAACTGTTAGGCAGAAAGTGGCGCGTAGAAGGAGTGGTAAAAAGAGGAAAGCAAATTGGAAGAAAAATAGGTTTTCCAACATGTAATATTGTATTTAAAGATTACATATTACCAAAACTGGGAGTTTATGCGGTAAACGTTGAAACTAATAATTTTAGACGTAAAGGAATTGCCAATATTGGTTATAGACCTACATTTAAAGGAAAAACTTTGTTGTTAGAAGTTAACATATTTGATTTAAAAGCTAACTTGTATAATAAAAAATTAAAAGTAGATTTTACTAAATTTATTAGACCAGAAAGAAAATTTAAAAACATTGACCAACTTAAGATACAAATTAAAAGAGATATAATTAAAGCAAAAAAATAAACATGTCTAAAGATAGCATACAACTCCCAAAAACAGCTTTTTCAATGAAGGCTAATTTACCAAATAAAGAGCCTGAAATTTTAAATAAATGGGAAAAAAATAAAACTTTTGAAAAAATAAGAAAAAAATCAGAGGGTAAAAAAAAATTCATTCTTCATGATGGACCACCATATGCAAATGGACATATTCATATGGGGACAGCGCTCAATAAAATTTTAAAAGATATGATAATTCGTTTTCATCAAATGAACGGAAAAGATGCAGTATATGTACCAGGCTGGGATTGTCATGGATTACCAATTGAGTGGAAAATAGAAGAACGCTACAAAAAAAAGAAAAAAAATAAAGATGAAATTCCAATTAAAGATTTCAGAGCAGAATGCAGGCAGTTTGCTAAGGAGTGGATAGAAGTTCATATTAAGGAGTTTAAAAGATTAGGAGTAACCGGTGACTTCCAAAACTATTATTCCACAATGAGTTTTGATGCCGAAGCTCAAATAGTAAGAGAGTTGGGAAAGTTTCTTTTAGATAAAAGTTTATACCAAGGATTTAAACCAGTTTTATGGTCAACAGTCGAAAAAACTGCATTAGCTGATGCTGAAGTTGAGTATATGGACCACACATCTAAAACAATTTTTGTTGCATTTAAGGTAAAGAAAACAAAAAAAGATTTTTTAAAAGAAGCAAATGTTATTATTTGGACAACTACGCCTTGGACTATACCTGCAAATAAGGCTTTAGCATTTAATAAAAGTATTGAATATTCATTAGTTGAAATAGATGATTTAGAAAATTTTAATGATAAAAAAATTATTGTTGCTAATAAACTTCTAAACGACATTGTAAAAACTTGTGGAATAGATAAATATAAAATTATTAAAACCTTCAAAGGCGATGAGTTTGAAGGAACTATATGTTCACATCCATTTTTAAAAACAGGATATAATTACGATGTACCAATGCTTGAAGCTAGGTTTGTAACATTGGAACAAGGAACTGGAATAGTTCATTGTGCGCCAAGCCATGGACCAGATGATTTTAATTTATGTTTAAAAAATAATATACCCTCTAAATATACCGTTGATAATGCTGGCCTGTACACAAATGAAGTTCCAAATTTTACAGGAGTACATGTTTTCAAAGCCGATCCTTTAGTTATAGAAAAACTCAAAGAAGAAAAAAAGTTATTAAATAATGGTTTTTTAAAACATAGCTATCCACATTCATGGAGATCTAAAGCACCCTTAATATATAGAGCCACACCTCAATGGTTTATATCAATGGAAAAACAATCTTTGAGACAAAAGGCAATTAAAGCAATTCACAATACAGATTTTTATCCTAAAAAAGGAAAAGAAAGACTTTTATCTATGGTTGAAGGAAGACCGGACTGGTGTGTTTCAAGACAGAGAGTTTGGGGAGTCCCATTGCCAATTTTTATTAATAAAAAAACTAAAGAACCTTTAAGAGATCAAAAAGTAATAGATAGAATAGCTGATATATACGAAAAAGAGGGCTCAGATTGTTGGTTTACTGACGATCCTAAGAAATTTCTAGGTGAAGAATTCAATCCTGAAGATTATGAAAAACTAAATGATATCGTTGAGGTGTGGTTTGATAGTGGATCTACTCACAGTTTTGTTTTAGAAAAAAGAAAAGATTTAAAATGGCCGGCTGATATGTATCTAGAGGGGTCAGATCAACACCGAGGTTGGTTTCATTCTTCATTATTAGAATCGTGTGGAACAAGAGGAAGGGCACCTTTTGACAGTATTTTATCTCATGGGTTTGTAGTTGATGGAAAAGGACTTAAAATGTCCAAGTCCACTGGAAATGTAATTTCACCAGAGGATATATTGAAAAATTTTGGAGCAGATATACTTAGGGCATGGGTAGCTTCTTCTGATTATGCTGAAGATTTAAGAATAGACAAAACAATTTTGTCTCAACACGCTGAATCGTATAGAAAAATTAGAAATACTTTTAGATTTATTTTAGGAAATCTACAAGACAGTCATGAAAAACAAAATTTAGAAAAATTAGATATCAGTGAATTTGAAGAACTGGAGCAATATATATTACACAAATTATTTTCAATTGATCTTTCAATCAAGGAAAATTTAAGAAACTATAACTTTCACAAACTTTATAAAGAATTACTCAATTTTTGTTCTATGGATTTATCTTCATTTTATTTTGATATAAGAAAAGATGTTCTTTATTGTGATAGTTTGAATTCTAAAAAAAGAAAAAAATGCATAATTGTTCTAAATATAATTTTAGAGTGTTTAATGAAATGGTTTGCTCCAATATTTGTTTTTACAACTGAAGAAATATATTCACTAATAAATAAAGAAAACCAGAGCATTCACGAATTAACTTTCCCCAGCATACCAAAAAAATGGGAAAACGAAAAACTTAACCAGAGATGGAAATCTCTTTTTAAAATA
>Ga0307986_10000193_pt1 | contig 45955 bp, 44 predicted proteins | sample EllFjometageno82_FD_203170 | JGI IMG/M metagenome (GOLD analysis project Ga0307986, IMG submission 203170) | Marine microbial communities from Ellis Fjord, Antarctic Ocean - #82 | ecosystem: Environmental > Aquatic > Marine > Unclassified | place: Southern Ocean | collected 2014-10-09 | reverse complement strand
CCCATCTTCTCGGATTGATCGAGAAACAATCACTCGATTTAGGGAATACCGACTCGGCCGATCCGGCTCCGGCGAGCAGTCTCATGCAGGGCTTTGCGCAGCAGGTTGCTCAGGCGGAGCTTATTCCTGGGCTCCCGGTACAGGCTGCTGCAAGCGCACAGAGTTGGCTGGTTCTAGAAGTCGATATCTCTCTAAGCCCCGAGGGAACTCTGGTCCTCGTATTCAAGCGTGAGGCAGGCAAGGCAGCGGCTCAAGAGAGTGAGGATGCAGGGAAGGCAACTCTGACCGTAGAGGCCAAGCAGTTACGGCAATGGCTGGGGATTGTTCATTCTCAGTGGCAGCAAGCTGGATGGCCGCTTACGGTCTGGCCGATCTGGATGGATGAGCAGTCGTCCTCAGATACTGCCAATCCATTGCACTGAGCTATCGTTTCATTTATCTATCTTCGCAATAACGGCTCTTCTAATAGCTAGAAGTACAACTCAATAATATTGTGCGTCACTTCCTTCAGTGAAGCCGCCAGCTCTTCTTTGGAATACAGATAGAATCCTTCTGCGTGACTCACCGCTGCCGGCAGGGTGAAGGTTCGTCCCTTGTTCAAGGACAGAACCAACTCCTCATAGTTGTTCTCATCGTTCTGGCTCGCATAGACAGCCATCGCTCGTTCCTTGTGCGATCTTTGAGCCGTGATATCGATGAATAGATTGACTGGGTTCTGCACGCCGATCTCATAGGAATAGGCATTCACCGATATGCTCTCGCTACTGCACTTCTGCACAGCTGCCCAGACTAGCAGGGCCGTGTTGCGATGATCGGGGTGTGGCTCTAACGGCCCGGGAAAGAAGACACTGGCCGCATCTACTTCACCGATCTTGTGAGCTATTCTGTTCACTAACTCAGCGCTAAGCGCTAGGCCTCGGTCTGGCTCCTGCCAGCTATCGACGCTAGCGATGCCGAGAATTCTTGCTGCCTCTTGAACTTCCCTATCCCTGACATCCACCAGATCTTCCGCACTGCCGCCCAGGGCGCCATCGGTCATAACCACCAGATGGGCTTGAATACCTTCTTCACTGGCTTTAATAAGGCTCCCAGCCATGCCATAGGTCTCGTCGTCGGCATGGGGCGCGAATACTAGCCACGGTCCCGGTGGCAGTGGAGATGTCTCGAAAGTGATGAGTCTGTGTTCGGGGTTTAGCATGGTGAATAGTATAAATCAGCTTGCTACAAATGCAGAAGCCTCAATTAGAAAGGCTTGCGGTGGTATTTCTTAGTTTTTTCACGCAAATCATGGTTAAATTCGCGGCCTTCACAGACGAAAAATGCCTAATACTGGATCGGGAATGTTACTTACTCTGCTACGTGAATGGATGCTGACACCCTTCACCCATTACCGACTCTTCCATAATTTCGCAAAACAGGATTTCCTAGCCCAGTTCACGGCATCCATTGGCGGATTCCTATGGCTGATCATCACGCCGATCATCCACATCATGATCTATGCCTTCGTGTTTGGTGTCCTTTTTAATCAGCGAGCAGCGGTGGGGTTTGAAGAGAGCACATTTGTGGTATTCATGATGGTTGGCTACCTACCCTGGTTCGCCTTTGCCGACTCCATTGGCAAATCCACTGGCCTATTGATCGAGAAGGCACCGTTGATCACCAAGGTGAAATTTCCAGTACAGATTATTCCCGTCGTGGGGTCGGTAATTCCCTATTTAACCCACGCCATAGGCTTCGGCATATTGTTGGCGTATTTGGCGACACAGGGTTACTGGAATTGGATGTGGTTCTATCTGCCTTTTATCTTCTTCTTTCAATTTTTATTCACGTTGGGCTTGGTGGCTATTCTCTCCGCGCTAAGTGTCTTCCTTAGGGATTTACAGCAATTGGTTGCCCTCGGCATCACCATCTGGTTTTTCCTAACGCCGATAATTTGGCCAATATCTATTATCGAAGACGAGGCTCAGCGTAATATATTTCTGTTAAACCCGATGCATAGCTTCGTTAGCCTGTATCGGGAGATCGTTCTTCTAGGTCAGGTTACGTTTATTCATCTAGAAATTATAATTCCCGTCTCAATCATTACCTACTTTTTTGGTGGTTGGTTATTCATGAAGATCAAACAGGCGTTCGGCGATGTCCTCTAGTTTACTTTTCCATAGCAGGAGCTAACTATGCCTCGCGTATCTGTGCAGAATCTAAATAAAGATTTCAAAATCTATGAGCGACCTCAGGATAGGTTGTACGAGCTTATCCTGCGCAAGCAGCGGCACCAGCTTTACCATGTGCTGAGTGATATATCGTTCGCCGTTCCAGACGGTAAGAGCCTAGGTATAATCGGTGACAACGGTGCTGGAAAATCTACTCTGCTTAAACTCTTGGTTGGGACTTTGCAGCCCACTAGCGGCGAGATCGTAATCAATGGTCAGGTCGCGGCACTACTAGAACTAGGCGCAGGCTTTCATCCCGAGTTTACCGGCCGCAAGAACATCTACCTCAACGCGGCTTTATTGGGCGTGCCCGATGACAACATCGCCGAGATGGAGAGAGATATTATTGCGTTCTCCGAGCTCGATTACTTCATCGACCGCCCGGTTAAGACTTACTCATCGGGGATGTACGTTCGACTCGCCTTTTCTATCGCGACTATGGTGCGACCGGATATTCTCGTTATCGATGAGGCGCTGTCGGTAGGTGACATGGCGTTTCAGAAAAAGTGCGTGCAGCGCATGAATGAGTTTAGGCAGCAGCAGAAGACCATGGTGTTCTGCAGTCACTCGATGTTTCACGTACAAGAGCTATGCGATATCGCCATCTGGTTAGACAAGGGCAAGATCCAGGAAATTGGCGACAGCGACAAAGTAGTAGGGCACTACGAAGACTTCTGCAACAACAAGAAAACCTATAGCAGTATTCGCGAAGACATCCCCGGGGAGCTGCGCGCTTCCGAGGCGGCACAAGAAAAAGATGTACAAGACTGCCGCATCAACTCCATCGCGGTTAAGTCGCTAGACGGTAAAGACATCACCACGATCAAGCCGCTTAGTGACGTGCTTCTAGAGATGGAAGTTGAGGTTCTCGTCGATAATATGGAGGGGCATTTCGGTTTCGCCTTCATGAAGTCTGCCGAGGAACCGATTGCTTCCTTCCTTACTACCAATGACGATGAGATTGAGATTGGCTCTTTCGCCAAGGGAGACGTTTTTAAGGTTTCGCTAGTTGTCGAGAAGGTCGCCATGCGAGTAGGGGAGTTCTATGCGCTGGGTGGTCTGGCGGATAAGAGTGGTCTGCTCTGGTATGAGACCAAGTTCAGTAAGCTGCTGGCTATGGAGCCGAACAAGGGTGTCGGACCAATGATCATGAAATGCGCATGGCAGCTCGATAAGGACTAGAGATCCCCCTTCTCGGCGCAGCGTAGCCGCAGACCTAATCAAAGCCTGTCTACAGCTCGATTCCATACTCCTTCACCCTAGCCTTCGCTGTATCTGGAAGCATGCCGTAAGGGTCGACCTTGTAGATCCTGGGCAGGGCATTGCCACTGCGAATTTCTACTATCTCCATATACGCCTGGCGCACTCTGTCCTCCGGCTCAGCTACAGCCCCATCAATCTCCTGAATGTTCGATGCCTGGCCTGTTAGTGCAGTGCCGCTGGATTCCTGTTTTGGATAGACAAAGATGGAGTAGATGTTTGACGTGTTCGTGCCCACCCATTGAGTCAGCTCCTGCAAATTCTCGAAGGGTACGATCTCGGCTATCTCCGCGCGATTACTTATGTCTTCCAGTTTTCGAACCGCGATTATTGTCTCGATTAACTCGTCGTCCAACCCTGGCAGTAGCCGCATCGCTTCCCGTGTTGCGACATTGAGGTTTACGGTTCGGGTATTGCCATAAATAGTGAATGCTGCATCTAGATTGATGCCATCTAACAATTCGGCGAAGCCGCGCACGTGCAGAATTTCTTCCACCGTATCGAGCTCTGGGTTATTGCGCGGAACATAAGCCTGCTCCAATTCCAGATAATAATCCTTCTCCGCTCCGTTCAACCCCTCAAGATCATTTAGGTCGGTCCAATCTGTCCACGCTGCGAGCAGGTCTTGTACCTCTTCTGGATCAGCGTCTTCGCCGCCCAGTAATTTCTCGATAAGCAGCTGCATGTTGCGGCGCTGTATTCGATTCAGGTTTATCTTGCCCGCATGGTCGTAGATGCGGACTACCATATTCTCAGGTGCGGCATAATTTAGCGCCAGCGCCTCTCCATCATAGCGGTAGGCAGGAGTTAATATCTCGCCTTCTTCGCTTTCCTCCAATTGCTGATCGATAGGCGCCGGCATACGCTCCAGCATGAGTTCCATCTCGGCGAAATTGACAGTAGCCATTAGCTGCGCCCAATCCTGACTAGCGTCGCGGTTATGCGCGGCTGTCTGTGCCGATAGTCTGACTTTGCCTGCCATGGCAGTAACTAACACGGTTAGTAATACTGACGTCCATAGGACGATTATTATGACTGAGCCGGTTTGTTTAGATGTTTTTCGGATGCAAATCATAAAGCGCCATTCGTCGTAGGACGAATACTCCGATGCTGGTTATTTTTAATACGCGCGACGATCTCTAACTCTTCGTTCACATCCTCAAAGTCTCGCTCGGGAACAAAGCGAACATAGATCGCCAGAGGAAGGCTTAGTTCCTCCTCGCCTAGCCATTCATCGATCCAGAGTCTGTTCTCATTTAAATCCTGATAGAGATAGCTAAACTCAGCGGTATAGTTTTTAAGGACCAGAATCGGCTCGCTCTCGCTTAGCCTTTGGGTAGGATTGTCGCTAAACGCTGGAACAAAATTAAGATAGACGCCTTCGTCTGCCACGGAATACATCTCCCAAACCGTTAGCCCTGGGCTACGCTGCGGAGACACCGTCGATACGAAACTAAGAGTGTCATCTTCCCCAGAAAAATAGATCTCACGCCCGAGCGTATCGAAGTTGGTATAGCTATGAGGAAAAGCACCATGAAGCGCTCGGTCTATCTGTAACACCGCCAGCGCCTGATCCAGGCTCTCATCCAGTACATCGGAGTTGCGATTCCAGTCCTCTGCCACAATGTAGACACCAGAACTCAGCAAACCAAGCAGCAGCGCAGTCAATCCCAAGGAAAGGACTATTTCTACTAGAGTGAAACCTGTCTGCTTACTTTTTCTCATGAGCCCCTACTGTGGAAGGTCCAGCTGAATCCAGCGGCTTCCCGAAATTACCTCGTCGCGTTCTCGATTGATTACTTCATAGGCTTGAAAAGCGTGTACAGTTGCCTGCGTCTTTCGTTCTGGGTCTTCCAATAGATCCAGTGAGCGAATTCGATAGCTATCGTCTTGGAGTATCTCTTCTACATCGGAGTATTCGTTTCCTAGCAGTGCGAAATTGATCGCGGCTCGAACCCGCGTTGCCTGCACCAGGCTTTCTCCTGAGCGCCACGAGAGCTGCTTGCTTCCCCCAACCAAAGAGAACAATCCACCCAGCACAAAACCAGTGATCGTGAGTGCCACTATTACTTCTAGGAGAGTAAAGCCTGCCTGAGGGTTATATGGTCTCTTCATCACTCATCTTCTTCGGGGTCGCCGCTGGAGACTCTGCCTGTGAACGGATCGACGTTGATCGCGCCTGTTTGATCTCCCTGGGCGAATAACAACACGCCACCGGTGCTTCCTCCTTCGGGGTAGAACGTCACCTCTGCCGTTTCCTCGATCTCAATTTCTCTGTCGGTACTGTCGCGGAAGCTCAGATTGATGCCCGCGCCGTTCCACTGCGCTACGATATTGCTGAGGCTCGTGCGCTCCTCTTCTCTATCTGACTGCCTCATTTCATCAGCAGGCAATACATTGAAGCTAACGGTGCTGGCCTGCCCGGAAACTACCGCCGTGCGTCTTGCATAGTTGAGCAATGATTGAGCCTGACGCAGTTGGGTACTGAAGGTACGGGCTTCGAAGCCGCCGAGATTAGGAACTACCAAGATGCTAGCCGTAGCGATGATAGCCAGCACGAGAATTATTTCGAGCAGCGTGAAGCCACGCTGCCGTTTGGGCGTTACCTGCCTAGCAAGGTGTAGGACAGTCTTTTTACGGCACAATATCGGCGTCATCTTCTTCGCCGCCACTCATGCCATCGGCTCCATAGGATATTAGTGTGAACTCACGGCCATCAACTTCGTAGACATATTCATTGTCCCAAGGGTCCGTCGGGACTGCTCTGCGCAGATAGGGGCCGTTCCACGACGCTCTGTCGGTATCATCCTCCATAAGCCCGTCTAGGCTATCTGGGTATTCACCGACATCCAGACGATAAATATCCAACGCCGCTTCCAGCGTAGAAATCTCTGTCCGGGCAACGTCACGCATCGCGCCGGCCTGCTGATTAAACAAGTTCGGCGCAACCATTACCGCCAGCATCGCGATGATCGCCATCACGACGAGAATTTCGATGAGGGTGAAGCCATTGCTACGCTGCAATCGAATAGTTAATTCTTTGGGATTACTGAAGTTCATGATTGATGCCTATTTCTTTTGATTAGCTACTAAAACTCAGAGGCTTCGATTAGGTCGGACGCCATGTCGAATCGATCAAGGATGTCTTGGTATTCTAACCCGGTTTCAGAGTTCAGATTAATGATCTCGGGCCTTAACACGATGAAAAGTTCACGACGTTCGACAGTTTCCTGCTGATAGGAGAACAACCTGCCCAGCACCGGCAGTCGGTTCAGACCAGGGACACCGGTATTCAAATTCTCAGTATCTGTCTGAATCAAGCCGCCGAGCACTACGTTCTCGCCATTGCGCACGACAACCGTCGTATTGATTTCCTGATTATTGAACACGGGATTGTTGTTTACCCCCGTTGCGCCGCCATCTACTGAAGATAACTCCTGCCGGATAATCAAATTCACGATACCCTCATTATTTATCTGCGGCGTGATGGACAACACGATACCTGTATCGCGGTACTGAATGTTGGTCGTGGCGATGCCGCCGGTGCCAATAGACTGGCCTTGCTCCACAGGCACTTGCGAGCCAATCTGAATGTCACCCTCCTCGTTATTTGCCACCGTGAGAGATGGCCGGGCAAGCAATTGCACGTCGTTGTTGATAGCGATCGCCTCGAGAGTTGCATCGACTTGCGAGGCACCATCGATGAACGATTTGGTGAACAACAAACCACCAAGCTGCGGTACGAAACTGGTGGAGGCATTAGTAGAAATTGGGTCGACTGCGCTGTCAGCGGCTATTCGCGACCAGTCCACGCCAAACTTAGTGGCCTCGCTGAGTGTGATCTGCGCGATTACTGCATTGATCATCACCTGCAATGGAACAGCGTCGAGTTGATTAATAGTCGTGAGTAGCTGTCGGTAGTCTCGCGCCGTGCTTCGAATTAGCAAACTGTTAGTCGCTTCGTCTGCCACGATCTTCACGCTGAGGTCTGCTGAGACGACTGTGCTCGTCGAGGTACTTGTAACAACGGTATTCCCATCTACGAGTTCAACAGAATCTAAGCTGTTATTTGCAACGCCATTGCGGCGATTCGCAATTCCCTGCACGTCATCGTCATCATCATCGCCCTCAAAGACCTCGGATAGAGTTTCCGCAAGTTCCACTGCACTCAGATTATTAACCTGATAGTGAAATAATTGCTCCACTTGTTCCTGTCCATCGGAGTCTAGAATTTGTACCCAGCGAGAGATCTCCTCGAAGCCGCGCGCTGCTGGTGCTGTTACGAGAATCCCATTGATCCGCTCTATTCCCTTTACCTGATAGGCAGGTGTTGAGCCCTCGATTAGTAAGAGAATCTCGGTCAACTCCTCGGCAACTTCCACCGCATTAGCATTGAACAATTGATAGAGATGAATGCCCTGATTCTGAAACGGGTCCGCATCGACGAGAAACAACAATTCGTTGATGCGTTGTAATTGCGATTCGCTAGCCGAGATAGCCAGCGTGCCATTTCCGACCAGTGCTCTCACCTCGCCATCTGGTGCGAGAAGCGGCTCGATAACTTGCAATGCAGCCTCTGTAGAGATGAAGGTAAGTGGCGTAATCTGTAAAATGCGCGCGGCAGTGCCTTGACCCAGCGTGTCCGGCGTCGCTATCTCTACTGGCAGGGCGCTACTTATTTTGCGCGCATTGTAGACATTGCCCACTCGATTCAGAACCACGCCGGCGTCCCGAGTTAACAATCTAATCAACGGCCAGATATCTGCCTGAGTCAAAGGGCGCGCCGAAGAGGTACGAATGCTGACCTTGGTGTCGATCGTTGGGTCGATGACGATACTCACATCCAGGGCAGCGGCGAGCTCTTCCAACACCAGGCGAAGATCCGCCTGTTCGTAATTGAATTCTACGACGTCGTCTACAAGAGCCTGCTCGGGAGTAGGTGTGGCTTCTTGAAAACCATCGAACTCCAGCGCCGCACCGTCTCGGTTAATTTCATTGATGATCATTTGCTGTTCAGCCGAAATATTGCTTTCTACTTCCGGTATGACAACAGCGGTGCTGCGACTCGCCGCATTTCGCGCGACAGAGTTGCTACTCGACTGCCCGCCATTTTCAGCACCTGCCTGGGTATCCAATACGGCACAGGAGGAAAGGGAAAAACCGACTAGCAGAAGTGTCAGAGGTTTTTTTGTTGCTTGTAGAATTTGCTTAGACTTCACAATGTTCTCCGAGAATTAGAAATCCACCGCATTCATGCTGAATACTGCTGACAGCATGGTGATGGTTATACCGCCAACTGCTATGGCGAGAATTATTATTAGGGCAGGCTGCAAAGCAGCTACCAGACTAGAAATTTGATTACGCACAGTGGTGTCGAACGTGGCTGCGGTCTTGATCAATATGTTGGCAGTTCGGCCTGACTCCTCGCCTACTGCAACTAACTGATGCAGCAGTGTTGGGAATTGATTTGTCTTCTCTAATGAGGCGCCGAGTCCAGCTCCACCTCTAACATCCTCTTCTACCTGAACCAGGTGGGTCGCCAAGACTGTATTGCCAACAACCTCTCTGGACACACGCAGTGCACGAATTAGCGGGATACCTGCCCCTAATAATGCGCCTAGGGTTCTCGCGAAGACCGCGCACTCCTTATAGAGGATCAGTGTGCCCATCATCGGTAGCGACAGCAGAAAGCCATCTTTGCGTAGCTTCGAGGCAGGCTCTTTATCTAGGCGCTTCCAGAAGAACACGAGAAAACCAAAGAACACTATAATTAGGTAGCCGTAACTCTGAATGCCGCCACTTAGTGAGAGTAAGAAGGCAGCCGATGCCGGAATCTCACTGCCCGCATCTTCGAACATCGCGGCAAACTGGGGAACTACAAAGACTAATAGTAGAACGACAGAGAGCACGCCGGTAATGAGCAGCACGATCGGATAGATCATTGCCGAAATAATTGCCTGCCGGGTCTTGGCGCTAGTTTCCAAAAATTCTGCGAGGTCGGGCAACATTTTATCTAGAATGCCGCCTTCTTCGCCGGCACGAACAATATTGATGTACATCTTGCTGAACACTCTCGGATGAACCTCCATCGCCTCGGCGAGACTCCTGCCTTCCTTCACCTCACGCAGCAGGCCCACAACAAGTTCACGCATTGCGGGGGATTCTGTAATACCTTCTAACAGCCGTAGCGACCTGTCGATAGGCACCCGCGCCTCGACTAGAGTGCACAGACCATTGGTGAAATCCAACACGTCTGCCTGGGAGATGCGTTTGCGTCGAATCTTCTCGGCGGTGTCCGCCGTTTCATGTATCTTGACCGGCGTAAGGTTCTTGCCCTTCAAGATTCGCACGGCCTCGCGCTCGGTATCAGCACTTAACTGACCATTGAGCACCTTGCCTTGTGCATCGAACGCCTGATATTTGAAATAGAGTGCACTCATATCGCTCTGGTTACCCGCACCACTTCTTCAGGTGTAGTCATTCCATTCGCTAGCTTCTCGAGAGCGTCCTGCCGTAGAGTTCTCATCCCCTCGATGATTGCCTCGTCACGAATGATATTCGCATCTGCTCCCGAGGCAATGTGATGACGAATCGCATCGCTCATGATCAACAACTCATACAGGCCTACGCGACCCCGATATCCAGTCTGTCCACAGCGCTCACAACCACCGCCTCGTCGAACTTCGCTGATCGAATTCACGTCGATCTCAAGCGCGGTGGCTTCGTCTGTGCTTAGGGGGTGAGTTTCGGCGCAGTCGGTACAGACGCGTCTTACTAATCGTTGCGCCTGTATGGCGAGCAGGCTGGAGCTAATTAGATAACCTTGTACGCCCATGTCTTGCAGTCGAGTAACAGCTCCGGCTGCGTCGTTGGTGTGCAAAGTTGAAAAAACTAGATGGCCAGTAAGCGCTGATTCGATCGCGATCTCCGCAGTCTCATGGTCGCGAATCTCGCCGATCATCAGTACATCAGGGTCTTGTCTAACGATCGAACGCAATCCCTGTGCAAAACTTAATCCAATGCTGGCGTTCGCCTGAATCTGCGTGATGCCATCAAGTTGATATTCGACGGGGTCTTCAACGGTAATTATCTTTTGTTTCTCGTTGTTGATCTTCTCTAGCGTTGCATACAGCGTAGTCGTTTTACCGCTGCCGGTAGGGCCGGTTATCAACACCATGCCGTGAGGTTGAGTGACGATGTTTTGATACTGGACTAGAATTTTTTCGGGCATTCCCAACTGCTGCAGACTTACCGCGGTGTCACTCCTATCCAGAATTCTCAATACGACTGATTCACCATGTACTCCGGGAAGAGTCGATACACGCATATCGAGTTGCTTACTGCCTACCTTATAATCTATGCGACCATCTTGCGGTAAGCGTTTCTCACCGATGTCTAGCTTCGCCATAAGCTTCAAGCGCGATGCAACAGCGGTGTGTATTTTAATAGGCAGGCGCTCAATACGCGTCATGATGCCATCGACGCGACAGCGAATGTCTAGATGGTTCTCGTTAGGCTCGAAATGTATGTCGCTGGCATCGAGATCAAGCGCACGCGCGAAGAGATGGTTTACTAGCCGAATGATTGGCGCTTCCGATGCTAGGTCGGCGAGCGCCTCATCGTCGGCGAAACCAGAGACGAAAAGATCTTCGTCTGTACTCTCCATCTGCGGCGAGAGTTCAGCACGCCAGTGACGCATCAGGCGACGCACTTCGTCTGCGGCGCCGATGCCGAATTGTATTTCTTCATCCAAGATGAAACGTATTTTCGCACGCAGTTCTATGCTCGGTGTGTGCTCACAGATGAGCCTGCTAGATTCAGCAAAGTCCTGCGCAGGCACGATGCCTTCCGGCTCTAATAGCTGCCCGAAAACGGCGAGCGTCATTGCTGACGGTTCTATTCCTGGCTCAATATTATCCATTTCAATCATCTGTTACTCGCAACCTCTGCAACAAGGCCTTCACTTCGAGCAAAGCCAACTACTGTGATCGACCCACTGTATTGATTTCGACTCCGATTCACATTAAATGCCGTCACACGAAGCCTTGGTGCTGAAGTTTCCAGCCTCTCCAGGAAACGCGCCGTGTTCGCTTGATCGTTCGTACGGAACGACATCTCTTGCCGAATAAGCAACCAATCATCTGTCACCAAGCGATCGGCAAGCCGCGTCGAACTTACAGTGATGCCTGACTCTCGCGCCTGCAGTGAGAGTGCGCGCTGAATATTCGCCTCGACGATAGGTATCGTCTCGCCGCTGAAAGTCTGGCTGCCCAGTTCAGCAATCTGCGACTCAACTGCAACGCGGCGTTCTCGCCAGCTGGCCGTGTTCTCTATTAGGCGTTGCTCGCGAGCGATATCGATCTCCACGCCCTCAATATTATCTTGTCTTTGGGCATACACCGACGTGACGGCTGGCCATCCACTAGTGAGTATGAATACCAACGCCACAGCGGCGGCGAGTATCAAAATGTTTCTTTCGCGTTTAGATATTTGCATCGTAATTGTTTTTTCTCGGTTTTACTCTTTCCCGATCACTCATCGGGAAAGTAGCGCACCATGTATCCCTCGAAATTTACCGTGCTTATTCTGAGATCGATATAGTATCTTTGGTTGTTGGTTGCTCTGGAAAAAACGACTTCTGTGAACATCGGATCCTGTTCAAGGCGTTGCAATATAGCCTGCGGTTCGTTGCTACTTCCCTGAATTTTTATTAGGCCCTCTGAAACTTCCATCGAGGTCAGCGTATCGGGCCGCAATATATTTTGTAGTGTAAACATCGCCTCGCGTAGCCTCTGTTCGGGAAAGTCACTGATCAGTCCCCACTCGTTCTCGAAGCTGACAACTGCAGCTTGGTCTTGCCGCGCATCGCTTGCCATCTCTCTCTGCATTTCCAGCGTGGCTGCTAAGGATCTAAATTCGAACGATTGTAGGAAGAAAGGAACGGCCGCAATGAAAAGCACAGCAATCACGGCAGCGGCGGCCGCGATGTATTGTTTGCCCTGCGCCGTTCTCCGCGTTGCGTTTAGTGCGCCATATGGAAAGAAACAATATTCCTGATTCGCTTGAGCATCTAACCGAGAGTAGTAGTCTGAAACGTCAGCCAACTCGATTACGTTTTCAGAGAAGTCTCGTGCCAGCGCTTCCTGCCACTGTTGCTGAAACACTTCTTGTTGCAAGTCTTCCTTGCGCACGTGTAGCAGGGATTTGAGAATACTATCCTCTATAACTAAGCAGGTTTCAGTTTCTGCATCCACATCTAGGATTCTGTTTTTCTGGTCGTTTCCGTTTCCGCTTTCATCATTACCATTCATGAAGCGCGGCTTTACAGCAGCGAGGAAAATATCCTTCGCAGCGAAACTATCGAATAAACCGGATAACGTTGTCTCTGTCATCCACAGCGCGAGATGCTCATCGCCTTGCGCTGCCGAAAGCGGATTGATGGCGAGGGATGCAGGTTCTTCGAGGCTAGGCAGAATACTATCCGCCTGAATTTTTAGAGCAGAGGTGAGATTTTCTTTCGCAATTCCAGGCATTGTCGTTGTAGTTGCGACGAAAAAATTAGCCGGCAGCAATAACAGGGCCGCGCCCTCTTTACGTTTCTCGGTCGGAATGCCTGCTAGTAATTCTGCGCAGGCCGCTGCTATCGACAGGGCGTCTGTGCCTTTACGCTCTACAGCATTCCGGCTTTCCAGGTGGACGACCTTGTTATCGAAAAGCAGGAAGCTAGTTTCGATCTTCTTGACGAGGTCACGGCCGGAAGCACCTTGTATCAAGGTCCGCACCTGCGCCGGTAAATAGGCGGTCAGTTGTTCTCGCCACTGCGAGTAGTCGAATGCAAAGCTGGGCATAGGGTTTGTTCTTACTAAAAATTCTCGGCCCCAACAGCTTAGTCGCCTAGAGCCCGAAAATTTAGCACCTCAATTCGGAGCTAAACTATTGAATAAATTGTTAAATCACTGATGTAAGACTCTTATATCGGCAAAATAGTTTTAAGGCGTAAATTTGTTCTACAGAAAGTCGGTAGGGGGAGGAAAGTAGCGTAAAGAGGCTTATCTGGGGAAAATCCCTTAAAGCGATCTGACAGGCATAAAAAAGGCCGCTCTGAGTTAGCTCACAGCGGCCTTGGTATTGACTAACGCGCCTTATTCGCCGGAGCTTGAGAGCTGCTGACGCTCTTTTTCTACAAGAAAATCAACTACTTCGAGCATATCTGCCTGTGTTAACACACTCTGGCCAGTGGCGACGAGGTACTTGCCATTAACAATCATGTTTGGCGTGCTGCGAATCTCGTAAGCCTGCATACGCTGCTTAGCCTGGTTCACCTTGGTGCGTACAGAGAATGAGTTGAAAGACTTGGCGAAATCCTCTTCATTAATCCCATACTTCGCAAAAAGGGCTCCGACTTGGCCTTCGTTCTGCAGTCGGTTACCTTCGATGTTGATCGCGTTGAAAACGTGCTCATGCACGATGTCTAGGGCGTCCATCGCTACGGCTGTGTAGTAAACCTGAGCATGTACTTCCATTAGACCGTTCCACATGGCCGGAAAGCGGCCAAAATCAACGTCTGCGGGCATTGTCGCTTCCCAGTTGGCTATTAGCGGCTCGAATCTAAAGCAGTGAGAGCAGCCGTACCAAAATACTTCCAGAACCTCGACCTTGCTTGAGTCATTAGTATTCACAGGCGCAGCAAGCTCAGTATAATGAGTGCCTGCAACGAATCTTTCTATCTGGGCAAAGCTGGAAAATGCCAAGGGCATTAGCAGTACAAAGGTTAAAACCTGCATTGATCGCTTCATTGTTTAACTCCGTCTCTTTAGCTGTCTAGTTAGTTAGCTATCTAATCAATCTACAAACTAAAATTTTCACTGTAAAAAACATTATCACAGCGTCTCAATTCCCGCTATCGCATTGGTACCGATACATGACCGGTTCGGCGTAATAATCGATTCGCGAGGCGTTTAGGAGCTCGTTCAGGCCTATTTTAAAACTAATTGAGGCCAGAAACGTAGCTTGCCAGTGCCTCTAATTCCTTATCGGTAAGGCGCTCAACGACAGTTCTCATCATCTCGCCGCCGTCATTCTGACGAACTCCCGACCTGAAATCCTTCAATTGCTGCAGTGTATATTCAGCGTGCTGACCGCTCAGTGACGGGAATCCTGCGGGTGCATTGCCCTGGCCTGTAGGTGAGTGACAAGCTGAGCACGCAGCAACGGCTATTTCAGAGTTTCCTCCGCGATAGAGCCTTTCAGCCAATTCTATCGACTCAGGGTCTGCGCCTTGTAGGGTGGGTTGCTGCGAGGAGTACCATGCAGCGATGTCTTCCATATCTTGATCGCTTAGCGACAACACCATGGCGGCCATAGTGGCCCCGGCTCTAGCGCCTGATTTAAAGTCCTGGAGCTGTTTAACCATGTATCTGGCGCTCTGGCCCGCAAGTTTCGGGTTCATCGCCAAAGGACTGTTTCCGTCCACTCCGTGACACGAACCGCAGAGGGCCGATTTAGCCTGGCCCGCGGCAGCGTCGCCCTGGGCGAGGAGTAAATTGGGTATTAAGCCTAGAAATGCGGCTGCAAGTACTGCTATTACTGTATTCTTCATGGGTTTTCTCGGTCACTTTCAACAAATTCAGATAAACTAGCGATCCAGCCAGTGTCCTCTAGAGGTAATTCTCGCCTCACCTGCTCCGATATGTCTCTAAGGCAACTCGCTGCCTAGGACATCTGCAGCGATTCGGGCACAAGATCTATAAATCGGGGCCGCGAATTATAACGTAAATTGCGCAGTGACTCTATTTATCCTCGCATTCGACGATAGAAAATGGAGCATTCGATCTCTGAGCTGCGTGCGAGGAGCAAAGATTTTACAAAAGGTATTAGAAAAATGAATTTTAATCAGGTCGAATTCGTAATAAGCGCGGCAAACCTGAAGGCCTGCCCAGACGACTCTCTAGCCGAGGTAGCCTTTGCCGGGCGCTCGAACGCAGGTAAATCTAGCGCGATAAACACGATAACTGGCCATAATCGCCTCGCCCGTATCAGTAAAACGCCCGGGCGGACGCAACTTATCAACTTCTTCGCGTTGGAAGAAGGCAGACACTTGGTGGATCTACCCGGTTACGGTTTTGCCAAAGTACCGCTCAAGGTTAAAGACAAATGGCAACGCGAACTGGAACAATACCTACGTCAGCGCGAGGCGCTGGTTGGCTTGATTCTGCTGAGCGATATTAGACACCCGCTCAAGGAGTTCGATCGCATGATGATCGATTGGGCAGTGCAATCCGATCTACCTTTGCATATTTTGCTAACCAAATCGGACAAATTCAAAAGAGGTGCCGCGCAAAACACACTATTGGCGGTGCAGAGGGAGGTAGCTAAGCTGGACAATGTAACAGTGCAGTTATTCTCTTCACTAAAAAATGTCGGCGTTGACGAGGCAAGAACGAAACTTAGCGACTGGCTTTCTTCGCCAGATATGATCGATGAAGTGGACAGTACCGATGAAGTAAATAGCACCGATGACGGAACCGCCGATTAGAGCGCGACCTGCTTATTCGTTCTACAAGTTAGTGCGCCTCGTCCCAGTTATCTCCAACACCAACATCGACAACCAACGGCACATCCAGCGCCGCCGCCGTTGTCATTCGAAACTTAACTCCTTCACGGAGCAGATCGAGATCTTTCTCGCTCACTTCGAATACCAATTCATCGTGAACTTGCAAGAGCATGCGCGCATCTAGCTCGCCCATTGCTAACCAATGATCGATATCAATCATCGCTCTCTTGATAATATCGGCAGCCGTGCCTTGCATGGGCGCATTGATTGCCGTGCGTTGTGCGGCCTTTCTTAACATACCATTGCCGGCATGAATATCAGGTAGATAGAGGCGTCGACCGAAAAGGGTTTCGACATATCCCTTCTCATCGGCCAAGGCCAGAGTCTCATCCATATACTTTCGTACGCCGGGGTATTTTTCAAAATAGCGCTCGACATACTGCGCGGCTTCCCCGCGACTAATGTTTAGCTGATTGGCGAGACCGAAAGCTGACATGCCATAAATCAATCCGAAGTTAATTGCCTTCGCGCTACGTCTCTGATCGATGCTTACTTCATCGATAGCTACGCCGAAAACGTCGGCTGCCGTTGCCTTGTGAACATCCTGGCTATTGGAAAATGCGCTGAGTAATCCCTCGTCTTGAGAAAGGTGCGCCATGATTCTAAGCTCTACCTGAGAATAGTCCGCTGCCAACATTTTATTGCCTGGGTCGCAGACGAATGCCTGTCGAACGCGTCGCCCCTCTGCGGTGCGGATAGGAATGTTCTGTAAGTTGGGGTCGGTAGATGACAGGCGGCCGGTGGCTGCGACTGCCTGCTGAAAGGATGAGTGAATTCGCCCAGTGCCTTTATTAATCTCCAGCGGAAGTTTATCCGTGTAGGTCGACTTCAGTTTGCTCAGTGATCGATGCTCTAAAATAAGCTTCGGCATTTCGTAATCTTGCGCTAACTCCTGCAATACAGGCTCGGCCGTTGACGGTTGACCGGTTTTCGTTTTCTTTAAAATCGGCAGCTCTAGCTTCTCATAGAATATTGTTTGCAGTTGTTTCGGCGAACTCAAATTGAATTCTTCTCCAGCTATCTCGAAGACTTGAAGCTGCAGTTTTTCTAGTTGCTTGCCTAGCTGCATACTCTGTTTCGCGAGTGCAATCGCATCGACGCGAATACCGTTGCGCTCTACCTTATTCAGAACTTCGATAAGTGGTAGTTCATAGTATTGATACAACCCAAGCAAGTTGCCGTTGCTACTCAGGGTTTGCTGTAAGGTCGCAGACAGACGCAAGATGTGATCTGCTTTTTGTGCGGCGTAAGGCGCGAAACCCGCAAGCGCTACTTGCTCGCAGCTCAGCTTGCCCCGGCCCTTGCCTAACAGACTTTCGATTTCTATGGGCGCCACCTCTAGATAGTTCTTAGATATCTGTGGCAACTGATGCTTCGTCGCGACAGAATTGGCGACATACGACGCTAGATGCACATCGCTCTTGATCGGCTGTAAGTTAATTTCGTAATTTTTTAGCACATGATCAAGATGCTTCAGGTCGAAGCCGATTTTTATGATCGATGGGTTTGTAAGTACTGGCTTTAACTGAGCGAGGCAATCCGCACTATCGAGCTGGGTTGGTACATCGTCGTAATCGTGCAGAAAGGGAATGTAGAAGGCCTTGCCCATTTCGATACAGATTGCGATGCCGAGTATTTTTTGATCTAGGAAATGATCACCTATCGTTTCCAGTGAAATGCTGAACTTCTTCGACGCTGAAACCTGATCGACCACGGACGCGAATTCCTTCGCATCTAGAACTAACTTATAGTCTATGTCTTCCTCTGCTATCGACACGTCGACTTCTTCAATTGCTAATTCCGTACTTGCGGCCTGCTTACTCTTCGGCGAGCCAGCTACGCCCTGTACCTCCAACTCCTTTACCCACGACTTGAACTCCATTTCCGAGAAAAGCTCGTGCAGTTTCTGCTTGTCTTCTTCTCCCGCTACTAGTTCCGGTATTTTGACATCCAGAGGCACATCCATCTTTATCGTTGCGAGCTCGTAGGAGAGCCTAAGTAGATCGATGTTATCGCGCAGTTTCTCCCCAACTTTCCCGCCTACGGCTTCGGCATTTTCGATAACCCCTTCCATCGATCCGTATTCCTGCAGCCACTTAACAGCTGTCTTCGGGCCGACGCTAGGCACACCTGGAATATTGTCAGACTTATCGCCCATCAGGGCGAGATAGTCGATGATTCTGTCCGGCGCAACACCGAACTTCGTAACAACGGATTCACTGTCGAGAAGCTCGTTTGTCATGGTGTTGATGAGCGTGACTTTGTCGTTCACGAGTTGAGCTAGATCTTTATCTCCCGTAGAGATGAGAGTCGAGATGCCAGCCTCGGTTGCTTGCTCAGAAAGCGTACCAATTACATCGTCCGCTTCTACATCGCTGATAATAAGAAGTGGCAAGCCCATCGCTTCAATAATCTGATGTATCGGTTGTATTTGCGAACGGAGCTCGTCCGGCATTGGTGGCCGGTTTGCTTTGTATTCCGTGTAGATCTTGCTGCGAAACGTTTTCCCTTTGGCATCAAAGACGATCGCGATATTACTGTCTTCATAGTTTTTCATAAGACTACGAATCATGTTGATGACTCCCTTCACTGCCCCCGTCGGCTGCCCTTTACTACTTACCAGAGGCGGCAGTGCATGGAATGCACGAAACAGATAGGAGGATCCATCTACAAGAATGAGCTGTTTTGATTCGGCCAACTTACTTTCCTTTTCCAAGTTCGTACAAGTTCGGTTTTATGCCGTGCCTATTCGTAGAGGCACTGGTAAAAGTCATCTGCTAGATTCGCGATAAATTCTCTATAGGCATTCTCACTCGAGTCTACATTGCTGCCCAACAGGTCTACGGTAATTAGTTTCAATTCATAGCCATTCAACACCGTGTTAACCAAGTCCGAGCTCGAATCAAATTCCAATAGCAAGCAAGACGGTCGCTGCTCGTTCACTTGGCTACGAAGCGTAATCATTTCGCGAATGCTTGGCTGAACCTCCGGGTCCTGCAAGATGATCATGTCATGTTGCAGGCCAAACTGCTTTTCAAAATATTGGTAGGCATTGTGGTAAACCGCATAGCTCTTCGTCGATGGCGCCTGAAATCTCTGTGCGATTAGTTGGTTTGTGCTTTCTATTTCTACGCCAAATTTTTCGAGATTCCGACGGTAGGATGTTGCGTTAACTGGGTCCATTTCGGCAGCCCGTTCAGCTATCTCCGTAGCAATTCGTATTGCATTTGAACTATCTAGCCAGAGATGGGCATCAAGCTGCCCATCTCCAACGGTATGCAATTGCAGCCCAGGCGTGTCGCTAACTGTGATTGTCTTCGCTTTGAACTGGCTCTGCTCAAAAAAATCGCTGATGTGGGTTTCAAAGGCAGGGCCTATCCATATTGCCATGTCAGCCCGAGCTAGGTTGATACGATCAGAGGGTGACACGGTGAAATGATGCGGTGATTGCTGCGGGTCCACTATAGAAGAAACGCTGCCATATTCCTGCACCACGGCCTCGGCAATCATTTGCAGCGGCTTTATAGTAGTAACGATGCTCACATCTGCACGGCTAACCGAGCAAAGAAGGGAAGTTAACAATAAAATCAAATAGGATTTAGGCATTGGGAATTTTTCTGGCAGACCTGGCTAACTCATGAGCCTCAGGCTGCAAAGGAAAGTTTTGACATCAATGCTATGATAACCCATTGTCCTGCCTGCTCCTACGCGAGTAAGAACAGGAAGGCGAGAAACCTAAAAGGTTGAAAGTCATAACATCTATTGTGCAGGTTGCAGAGGCTGTAGCGAGTAATTCGAATGGATATTCCCGATACTAGTAGTAATCCAGCCTCCGATTCTTCGACCGAAAATAATGCCCCGGGTGTTCTGCTTGCGGCGAAATCGATCAATAAGGACTTTGCCGAGAAAAAAATTCTCGAGAATATAAGCCTCACCATAGAGGAAGGGCAGATAGTCACCCTAATTGGTCCAAACGGGGCCGGCAAGACGACTCTGGTACGTATCGCCCTTGGACTGCTCCAGCCCGACTCAGGCTCCATCTATCACAGACCTGCCTTACGAATAGGCTACATGCCGCAGCGAGTCCATGTAGAGCCCACGCTACCACTGACCGTTAACCGATTTCTTCAGCTAGCAAATCGTCAAGACAAAGCGTTGCTGTCCACTACTTTGGACGACTTGAAGATAAGCCATCTTGAAGGCCAGCAACTAACGGCCATATCCGGAGGCGAGCTACAACGGGTACTCCTCGCACGTGCTCTACTGCGCAAACCTGAGTTACTTATTCTCGATGAGCCTGCGCAGGGGGTCGATCTCGCGGGTCAGGCAGAACTCTATCAGCTCATCAGCGAGATTAGTGATAGGCATCGCTGTGGTGTGCTAATGATTTCTCATGACCTCCATCTGGTCATGTCTTCGACCGATGAAGTCATCTGTCTCAATCATCATATTTGCTGCCATGGTAAGCCCGAACATGTCACCAATGATCCAGCCTATCTAAACCTCTTCGGCGCCAATGCCTCTCAGAACCTCGCCGTCTATACCCACCATCACGATCATGACCATGGGATCGGCGGCAGCGTGAAGAAACATCATCATGATTGATTCTATGGTGTTTTTCCTTACTACGGATTTCGTACTCTATGCTCTCGCTGCCGGAGTTTCTCTTGCGCTGGTGGCAGGGCCGCTAGGCTCATTTATCGTATGGCGCCGCATGTCTTATTTTGGCGATACGCTCGCACACTCTGCCTTACTTGGTATAGCCTTGGGCTTGGTCACTGATAGCAATCCACAACTAAGCATCATAGTTAGCTGTCTGCTTTTCGCCTTCTTGCTCACCTTGCTAGATCGAAGACCTTCTATTTCTACCGATACATTACTTGGAATTTTGGCCCATAGTAGTCTCGCACTGGGCGTCGTGGTATTGGCATTAGCCGATTCGGTTAGGGTCGACCTCGAGGCCTATTTGTTTGGCGCGTTACTCACTATCGGCAACGCCGATTTAATCTGGGTTTTAGTCGTAGTATCTCTCGTTGGCATCGTACTTTCTGTGTTTTGGAATGACTTCGTATTAATTACAGTTCACGCAGAAATAGCGGAAATTGAAGGCAAAAACGTAAATCGCCTGAATCTAATATTGGTTTTATTGATCGCATTAACCATCGCGGTTTCAATGAAAATTGTCGGTGTGTTATTGATAACTTCGCTGTTGATAATTCCCCCTGCGGCGGCGCGTTCGATGGCGACTACGCCGGAACAAATGGCAGTAAGGGCGAGCATTATAGGTTGTATTTCTGTAGTGCTAGGCTTGGTTTCGGCATTCTATTTTGATGTGCCGGTAGGGCCGTCTATCGTCGTAGTGGCTACGCTAATATTTCTTCTTTTCTATTTTTATCCGAACGTTCTAAAGGCTAGAAGCTGAGTGTTTTTTACTTAACTAATTCGCGAAAAGCCGTTACTAAGTCTCTGTCGCGATGCGGGGCTCGCATCACTGCGTAGTAGTCACCCTGCGGATTTATTACTGCGATGTGGGCGCTATGCTCAATTAGATAGTCGCCTTGAACCGCGTCATCTTCAGTATCGGCACCTGTATGCTCATGCGATGTTGCAGCTACCTCAGTTTTAATTGCGTCCCCGTAGCCAACATACAACTCCGCCGCCAACTGTGCGATCTGCCCAGGGTCACCACTCAAACCAATAAACTCTTCGTTGTAGTTCGCCAGATAGGCAGCCATCGACTCTGGATCGTCTTGCCCAGGATCGACTGTTACGAGCAACACGCGCGGCTTCTCATCTTCGCTAAAATCTAAGCTAGCATAAAACTGACTCAGCTCGGCCATCGTGAGAGGGCAGATATCCGGGCAGTGGGTGAACCCAAAGAAAACAAGATTCCAGTGCCCCTGAAAATCGGCTTTGGTGAAGAATTCGCCTTGCTGATCGAGCAGGCGAAAATCGCTCAGCGCTCGAACTTCTGGATAGATAGTGACGCCTATCTCACGTAACGCGGCCTCACTCTCTCGCTCACCGCGTATTAGAAAGAGGGCAATCAGAGCTATAACGACAAGAGCATCTAGGGCTAGAAAGGCGATAAATGCTGTCTTTCTTTTCTGAGTAAGTTGCATGCGGGTCTGGACTAAATTAGATAGTGATCAACTACCAAGGCGATGAAAAGCAATGCCAGGTAGAGGATCGAATAACGGAAGGTATCCATTGCAGTGCTTGGTTTTGGCTTGAACATAAGCAATCCAGACCAGCCGATGAAACCAGCGCCCAGAGCAAGCGCTGAGACGAGATAGAGCAAACCGCTCATTCCAGAGAAGAATGGGAAGACGCTTACGACTACCAACATTAGGGTGTAGACGATGATGTGAATCTTGGTTACGTGTTCGCCGTGGGTAACTGGCAGCATAGGCACGCCCGACTTCGCATATTCATCCTTACGGTGAATAGCCAAAGCCCAGAAGTGTGGAGGAGTCCAGGCGAATATGATTAAGACTAAGATTAGCGCGCCGCCATCGATAGTGCCGGTTACCGCAGCCCATCCCAGTAGTGGTGGCATAGCACCGGAGAGCCCGCCAATAACGATGTTCTGCGGCGTAGCATGCTTCAGATAACCCGTGTAGATGAAGGCATAGCCGACAAATGATGCCAGCGTAAGCCAGGCACTCAGAGGGTTAACCCACAAAAGCAGTATTGCCATTCCTGCAACCCCGATAACAATCGCGAATAGTGCGGCTTGTTTGGGCTCTACGCGACCCTGGGCAACCGGTCGGTTGTGGGTGCGTTTCATGATTATGTCGATCTTTCGATCGATTAGATGGTTAACGACCGCGCCCGAGCCAGCTACTAAGGCGATGCCTAGATTACCCAGAATAAGTACATCTAGAGGAACCATCCCCGGAACTGCGAGGAACATGCCGACCAAAGAAGTCAGGATCATCAACATTACGACTCGCGGCTTACACATCTCGTAAAAATCACGCCAGCTGCTAGTACTAATTTGGGAAGCTATTTCGTTCACGGGTCAACTTTTTAGGCAATTTGGATGGGTTGGCGGAAGAGACTATAACAGATACTTTGTCGCTTCCTTCAGTCGAGATTTCGAAGCGCGGGCATTCAACCATGTTTGGCTGCGAATCTCAAGATGATTGCCTCGCGTTGATCGCTGATTTTTTACAATTTCCTGACGGACTTTTGACAAATAGCCACTGCAAGTTCGCGCATGACAGGAAGGTGTCAAGAATGCTTGATTTAGCGCATGTTTTAGGGGTTTTGGAGCCTAGATCGCTTGCAGTGAATACCAATATTCTATAGCATTCCGATGCGCGTAAGGTGTGCGAAAAATCTTTGAATTCTCGGTTAGTTCCGAGGCTTTTAGAGGACTCAAATTACCCCATCCAGATAATAATAATTTACAAGGATAGCAGCGAGTCAAAACTTTCAATCGGGAATAACAATGAGGTCACTCATTGTCAAAACCTGCCGACAAAGTAATGGCAAAAGAAGCTTCAGTTCTTGTTCCTCTGGGACGTGATAGTCACAACAACTAATTTCCCCTAATGATTGGCGATGCTTTGTCTCCAAGTCACTAGGGATACGTTTGTAATTTTTAGAAGGAAGGCGGGTTTATGGCTTTAGCGGTCGTTATTTTCTTGCTGGTAATTGGATCTGTTATTTTCCATTTTGCCAGCCCTTGGTGGTTCACTGATATTGCAGCCGACTGGGGATCTATTGATTTAACTATCAATATTACTTTCTGGATTACCGGAATAGTATTTATCTTATTGAATCTGTTCCTAGCTTACTGCGTTTACAAGTTTAGGAAAAAACCCGGTCATAAGGCTGTTTACGAGCCTGAAAACCATAAATTGGAAGTCTGGCTTTCAGCAATCACGACTGTCGGCGTTGTCGCAATGCTCGCACCTGGTCTATTTGTATGGGCTAGCATCGTCACTCCTCCTGACGATGCCACTGAATTCGAAGCCATGGGCCAGCAATGGCAGTGGGCGTTTCGCTTTCCCGGTGCCGACGGCATCATGGGTACAGCAGACACTCAGCTTGTTACCGAGGGCAACCCCTTTGGTATCAACGTTGCAGACCCGAACGGTCAAGACGATGTAATCGTTACTGCTCCTGAGATGCACCTTCCTTTGGACAAGCCAGTTAAAGCATTGCTGCGCTCCAATGACGTGTTGCACAACTACACCGTTCCTCAGTTCCGCGTAAAAATGGACTTGGTTCCCGGCCTGATTTCATACATATGGTTCGAACCAAACAAGGCGGGACGTTACGACATCATGTGTGAAGAGCTTTGCGGCATCGGCCATTTCGCCATGCGCGGCGCAGTAGTTGTAGAAACTCAAGCCGAATACGACGTTTGGCTTGATGCGCAGCCTACATTTGCGGAAACCCAATCGGTTGCCGCAGCTAACCCAGCCGCTGGCCAAGCACAGTATGCAGTTTGCGCTGCTTGTCACGGTGCACAGGGCGAAGGTAATCAGGCGCTGAATGGACCGAAACTGGCAGGACAGCAGGCTTGGTACATCGAACGACAGCTGAAGTATTTCAAAGAAGGTGTTCGTGGTGGCGAAGGCGACACCAACGGCCAGACCATGGCACCGATGGCGAATATGCTTGCAGACGAAGCAGCCATTCGCAATATGGCTGCCTATATCGCATCTATGCCTGACACGGCTGCCACGCCAACTGTGACTGGCGATGTTGCCAACGGCGCCAAGATCTATGACAGCAACTGCGCGGCTTGTCACCTGGATAACGGCAATGGCACTTGGTACACCGATGCCCCTAAACTTGCAGGCATGAGCGATTGGTATTTCGTTACGCAGATCAGCAATTTCAGAGCTGGTATCCGTGGCTTACATCGAGGCGATGACTACGGCGAGCAGATGGTTGGTATGGCTACTGCCATGTCAGGCTTAGAAGAAATTGAAGACGTAGCGGCTTACATCAATACATTGAGATAGCTCGCTACAAAAAAATATTAGATTAGATTGTTAACGAATTTTAGCCATAGCTGGCTGATACAAAGATTATAGAGTTAGGAGGATTTAATGGCTTACGTACCATTAGCTGATCAAGATTCCGAAATGGAAATGCATCACCCCCATAGTTGGGTTACGAAATACGTTTGGAGCCAAGATCACAAGGTTATTGCCATTCAATACGGTGGCCTAGCCATCGCAGTTGGAGTTGTTGCGTTGATTCTTTCGCTACTAATGCGCATGCAATTGGGTTTCCCAGAAACATTTGACCTGATCGACCCGAGTTCTTATTACCAGTCGGTAACTATGCACGGCATGATCATGGTTGTTTACATGCTGACGGCCTTGTTACTGGGCGGTTTTGGAAACTACTTAATACCGCTCATGTGCGGCGCGAGAGACATGGTGTTTCCGTTCCTGAACATGTTAAGTGTTTGGGTATACGCACTGTCAGTGATTATTCTTATGTCGAGTTTCTTCGTCGGCGGCGGGCCAACAGGGGCGGGGTGGACGTTGTATCCTCCTCAAGCTTCTATGGCAGGAACGCCTGGTCACGACATGGGCATCGTCTTGATGCTGCTCTCTCTGGCTGTGTTCATCGTCGCTTTCACAATGGGCGGACTGAACTACGTAACAACAATTCTTCAGTACCGCTGTCGCGGCTTAACCATGATGCGTCTTCCTCTCACCGTTTGGGGAATCTTTATCGCGACAATTCTTGGTCTATTTGCATTCCCAGCGCTGCTTGTTTCGGCAATCATGATGCTTTTCGATATCCTGTTAGGCACTAGCTTCTTCATGCCAGCAATTATCGAAGCAGGTACCCCGCTTGATCACAACGGCGGCAGCCCGATCCTGTTCCAGCACTTGTTCTGGTTCTTTGGTCACCCCGAAGTGTACATCGTGGCACTGCCGGCATTCGGCCTTGTCTCAGACGTACTCTCAACTCATGCACGAAAGAATATCTTCGGTTACCGCATGATGGTTTGGGCGATCATCGCCATCGGCGGATTAAGCTTTATCGTATGGGCTCATCACATGTACGTAAGTGGCATGAACCCCTACTTTGGCTTCTTCTTTGCGACGACTACATTGATCATCGCAGTACCTACTGCACTTAAGGTGTACAACTGGGTGCTAACTCTTTGGGAAGGCGATATCCGCCTTAACGCGCCAATGTATTTCGCCATCGGTTTTATCTTCACATTCATCCATGGCGGATTGACTGGTCTGTTCCTAGGTAACGTAGTTATCGACTTGCCTCTTTCCGATACCTACTTTGTGGTAGCTCACTTCCATATGGTGATGGGTGTATCGCCGGTACTAGTTATATTTGCCGCTCTGTATCACTGGTATCCTAAGGTTACGGGTCGCATGTTCCATGAAGGAATGGCGAAGGCCCACTTCTGGATTACTTTCCTAGGTACCTACGCGATCTATTTGCCGATGCACTATCTTGGCTTTTTGGGTGTTCCACGTCGCTACTACGCAATGGGGTCCACAGACTTTATCCCAGAATCTGCGCAAGACTTGAACGCAGCGATCACAATCGCAGCACTAGTCGTAGCCGCAGCGCAGATCCTGTTCTTCGTCAACATATTCTGGAGCTTGCGTCACGGTAAGAAAGCCGGGCCTAATCCTTGGGGTTCTGCCTCGTTAGAATGGCAGACGCCTGATACTCCGCCTAAGCATGGCAACTGGGGTGACGAGCTACCAACAGTTTACCGTTGGCCTTACGACTACAGCGTGCCAGGCGCACACGAAGATTTCATCCCTCAGAATGTACCTGAAAGTGATGAGCCAACTGCGGATGAGCAACACTTCGATCCTGATCACGACGCATCCAAGGCAGACGCATGAGTCTATTTAAAGCACTCACCGAGAAGCCCTGGGAACACAAGGGTGTTATCGGCGGACTAGATCCGGAGCGCGTCTTCGAAGGTCCTCCGGAGCGCGTCGCTCTAGGTTTCTTCCTTACGATTGCCTCAGTAATTTTTTCGATGTTTGGTGTCAGCTATGTCATTCGGATGTCTTTACCAGATTGGGAGCCACTAGCCGAACCATCTCAGCTTTGGCTGAACACTGGATTGCTTGCCATCAGTAGTGTTTTGTTTCAGTGGGCAAGAAATACAGCTAATGCGGGTAAGCAGAAGAACCTAAAGATCGCCTTTATCGGCGGAGGTGTATTTGCTTTGCTTTTTATAGCAGGGCAGATGCTTATCTGGAAAAACCTGCAGGCTACAGGTTTCTATGTAGCCTCCAACCCGGCCAACTCCTTCTTCTACCTGCTGACAGGTTTGCATATCGCACACTTACTAGGTGGGCTTTGGGTATGGAGTAAGAGTTCAATACGATTGCTATCCGGAAGCAAGCCTGAAGACGTGCGCCTCAGCATCGAGCTGTGTACTTTATACTGGCACTTCCTGCTGATTGTTTGGTTGGTTATTTTTGCAATTCTTTCCAATACCTAATAGTTAAGAGCTAGTAGTTAGGGATTGGGGAAAATAGAGTTTAATTGGAATATTAATAGGAAATAAGAATGAGCGAAGCAGCTATAAGCGGGTCAAACTCGACTCTAGTCGACGATTGGAGCGCCGACAAACAGGCCTACCATGTGCCTTGGGGTAAGGCCATGATGTGGATCTTCCTCGTGAGTGATACCTTTATCTTCACTTGCTTTCTCACGGGCTATCTCCACGTTCGGTTGACTACCACCGAGCCATGGCCATTACAGAGTGAAATCTTTGCGCTTTCTTTCGGCGGTGACCCTATTCCGCTGATATTGATCGCGATCATGACCTTTATACTGATTACCAGCTCCGGAACGATGGCGCTGGCGGTCAACTTTGGTTATCAAAGAAATAAAATTAAAACTTTCTGGTTTATGGTTGCTACTGCTGCCTTCGGTGCCTCGTTCGTGGGCATGCAGGCATTTGAGTGGAGCAAGCTGATTCTAGAAGAGGGTGTACGGCCTTGGGGTAACCCCTTTGGCGCGCCACAGTTTGGATCTGTATTTTTTATGATTACCGGCTTCCACGGCTTGCACGTAACCGCCGGTGTCATTTACTTGTTAACTGTTGCCTTCAAAGTAAGGAAGGGGCATTACGACAAGAAAGGTTATGAGATTGTAGAAATTGCCGGTTTATATTGGCACTTTGTGGATCTTGTTTGGGTATTCATTTTCGCATTTTTCTACTTATTGTAAGAGGGGACAGGAATGTCATCTGAAGCTGGTCAACAACATCCCCTAGGGATTTATTACAAAATTTGGATTCTTCTGTTCGTATTGAGCTCGTTCTCGTACGCGGTTGATTACTTTAATGTGCAGGGCGGCATGCGCTGGAGTCTGGTAATCCTGTTCATGGTCTTGAAGGCGGGCTTTATCGTCTCGATCTTCATGCACGTGGTTTGGGAAAGAATGGCGTTAGTATTAACTATTCTTGGCCCACCGCTGGTATTGCTGCTACTGATCGGACTTATGTCGGTGGAAGGCTTCTATATCTCCGGTACACGAGTTCAGTATATGGGCCAGGACCCGAATCAAGTGGCTCTCACCCCCGCAGACCTTCACGGTGGTGGACACGGTGAGGAAGCGGAACACGTAGAAGAGGAAGCTCACTAGTTTCTCTGCATAAAAAAGGCCGCTTCTTAAGCGGCCTTTTTTTCGTCTGTCTTTAATGCAAAAACACTGCCCGCTAAAAGGCTATCTAGGGCTGCTCTCGCAAGTGGGCCATAACCGCGGCAGTGTTCGGGCGAACTCCTCTCCACAGTGCGAACGCTTCAGCCGCCTGTTCAACCAACATCCCTAGACCGTCGATACTTACGTTTGCCCCTTCGGTTTTACCCCATTTTACAAATGGTGTATCAGTTGCGGAATACATCAGGTCATAGCAGCAGCAACCAGGCGCAATAAGTGTCGCGTCTAATTTAGGCATTTCGCCCTGCAAGCTAGAGGATGTTCCATTGATTATCAGGTCATAGCTTCGACCATTGCTAGCGGCTTCTTGTAGCATTTCATACGACATGGCTTCTACCGGCGCCATGGATTGCATCTCTTCCACCAAGAGTTCGGCCTTAGAGACAGTTCTATTAACAATTGTTATCGCGGCTGCCTGTTCATAAACGAGCGCGGCCATAACTCCGCGAACTGCACCGCCGGCACCCAGAATAAGCACCTTCTTGCCATTAATGACCACCTTATTGTTCAGCTTAAGATCGGTCACCAAGCCAACGCCATCTGTATTGTCGCCGCAGATATTCCCTTCGTCGTCTAGGAATAGAGTGTTTACAGCTTGTGCTAGCTCTGCCCTCGGGGAGCAACTCGCAGCCAATGAAAAGGCGTTACCCTTGAAGGGGACTGTCACGTTCAGCCCCCCACCTCCCTCTGCGAAAAAGTTTCTCACGAACCCTTCGAATTCATTTTCTTCTAGAGGAATCGCCCTATAACTCATCTCCTCGTTTGTCTGCTGCGCAAACAAGGAATGGATCAGGGGTGACTTGCTATGACTTACAGGATTGCCGAGTACTGCATATTTAGACACGGTAGATGATTCTCTTCTTTCTTCTATGATTGCTTAGGTCGGTATTATTACCGAGCTTCAGCCTAGAAGACTACACCCATTCCCGTGGTTTCAGGAACTCGGTGGTAAGTTTTTCTTCCTCACTGCCTTTTTCTGGATGCCAATCATAGATCCAGCGAACTACCGGTGGTAGTGACATCAGAATAGACTCAATCCTTCCTACACCTGATTGGAGACCGAATAGTGTGCCCCGATCATACACAAGATTGAATTCGGCATAGCGGCCACGCCTGTATTCTTGAAACTGTTTGTGGTGGTCCGTATAGGCAATATCCTTACGCCTATCTACTATGGGTAAGTAGGCCTCGAGATAGCTATTCGCCATGGATTTAACAAACTCGAAACTTTGATCGAAGCCTAGCTCATTGAAGTCATCGTAAAAGAGCCCGCCAATGCCCCGCGGTTCTTGCCTATGTTTGATCTGAAAATAGTCGTCACACTGCTTCTTGAACAGAGGGTAGTACTCGTCGCCAAATTTCTCACAGGCTTCTTTAGCTTTCTGGTGCCAGTGGACGCAATCTTCCTCAAAGCCATAGTAAGGCGTTAAATCGTAGCCTCCGCCAAACCACCACACAGACTCTTCGTCCTCTTTCTCTGCTACAAACATTCTAAAGTTCGCATGCGAGGTTGGTACAAACGGGTTGCTTGGGTGAATCACCAATGAGACCCCCATCGCCTGCCAGGCTCTCCCGGCAAGTTCCGGCCTAGTGGCAGTAGCTGATGCCGGCATTGCATCGCCAAACACATGGGAAAAGTTAACACCGCCCTTCTCGAATACTTCACCATCACTAATGACACGACTGATTCCCGATCCACCCTTCTCTCGGTCCCAGCGATCGGTCTGAAAGTTTGCGCTGGGATCGAGCGCCTCCAGCCCGTCGCAAATACTGGACTGCAGTTCTAATAGAAAATCTTTAACGTCGTTCGGCTCAATCGTGTTCAATGTGTCTTCCTCGCAAATCCTTCCAAGTATTACTGGGCGGGTCGTCTAACCCGAGTTCAGCGTATAACTTTTCCAGAGAATAATTCCCTCATCTCTGACGGCTTAGCCGCCTGTCCGAGCTCTCCGTCTACTATGCAGGATAGTTTATCTGCAAATTTGTCTTCAAGTATTATTCTAGATCTAATTTCTTCTTCCCCAGCCTCATTCGCCGATGTCGAGACTAAAGGCCCTGCGAAAGCTGAACACAATCCCTGCACAACTGGATGGGTACTCACGCGTATCGCCACAGACTGGTGATTGCCTTTAATCCATTGCGGAATCAGTTGATCAGGGTCTGGTACTAACCAAGTAATGTGGCCTGGCCATGATGCATCCAGCGTGTCCCTGTGTTCTGCACTCAGCCCACTAAGTAACGGCTTGAACTGATCGATTTCCCCACCGATCAATATTAATCCTTTGTGTACCGGACGATCTTTCAGACGCAGAATTTTATTTACCGCGGTCTCGTTGTAGGGGTCACAACCTAGGCCCCAAACAGCTTCGGTTGGATAGGCGATAATGTTGCCTTGCTTTAGCGCCCGGCAAGCTAGTTGAATGTTTAGCTTGGTCACGAAACGTTCTCACTCACCAAATGGGCAACAATGGTTCCCGATCTCGGTAGTTAACTAAGAGATTCCTGTAATGCCTTGTCTTGGGCTTGTACTTTTTCACTGTTCGCTGCGCGCTCGGCTTTCACTCTGTCAGCCAGGTCGGCATCTGCGAGAGATAGAATCTGCGCAGCTAGATAGGCTGCATTTTTTGCACCCGTTTTGCCGATAGCGACGGTGGCTACTGGAATACCAGCCGGCATTTGGACCGTAGAAAGTAGAGCATCCAATCCGCTGAGCGACCCGGAGTCTATAGGCACGCCAATTACTGGAACTGTGGTATGTGCGGCAGTTGCCCCAGCTAAGTGCGCAGCAAGGCCAGCGCCAGAGATAAATACCTGACACCCTCTCTCCTGCGCGTCACTTATATAGGCTTGAGTGATGCTAGGTGTTCGGTGTGCCGAGGTGATTTTTATTTCATAGTTGATCTGCAGCTGCTTCAAAATGTCGGCCGCGGATTGCATGATAGAAAGATCACTTTCTGACCCCATTAAAATAGCGACAAACGCTGTGCTCATAGTGATTGAACCCTAGATATTAGTGAATGGGGAAACTACCGCAGACCGCTAATCTATGCAAGAAAACTAGACTGACCGCTAGCCCAGCCTAAAGTAGCGACCACCCTCTTGGCGAATTAGGCCCGCTGCTTCAAGTTTAATAAGCTCGGTATTAAGTTCCGGTATGCTGAGCTCGCACTCGCTTTGTATTGCCTGGAATAGGCAGCCCTGATGATCTATAGCCTTTAGGGCGATGAACTTGGACTCCGGTTCGCTCTTTGCCTCCCGCTTTCCTGCGCAAGGATCTTCGTTCACGGTTCTTACCGACTGATGGATTACGCCAAGCTCTTCCAGAATGTCCGTAGGTTCTTCGACTAATTTCGCTCCCTGCTTTATCAATTGGTGACAGCCTCGGCTCTGGGGACTAGAAACGGGACCCGGCATGGCAAATACATCCCTGTTCTGTTCCATTGCCAATCGAGCGGTTATCAGCGAGCCGCTCTTAATGCTCGCCTCTACCACTAAGGTGCCGCCTGCTAGCCCACTAATGATTCGATTCCTTCTTGGGAAGTTACTGGAATAGGGAGGCGTACCCATCGGAAATTCGGACACGAGGGCTCCATTCTCAACTATCCGCTGTGCTAGCGTTTTATTCCTAGAAGGATAGACTCTGTCGATTCCAGTTCCCATTACAGCGAGAGTTTTCCTACCGCTGTCCAACGCTCCCTCGTGTGCCTTGCTGTCGATTCCAGATGCCAGTCCACTACAGATTTGCAGTCCTGCCCTAGTTAGATCTTAGGCCATCCAATATGCGTTCTTTTTCCCTGAAATAGTTGCCCTGCGGCTACCTATAAGCGCGAAGTGCCTTCCTCCTAGTACACTTAGTGAGCCTTTTACGAAAAGTATTGGTGGCGCGCGGAATCTATCTCGCGCAGCAAACTTGGATAGTCTCGTGATTCATAACAGACTAAATAATTCGACTCTTTACCTGCCCACTCTAATGCGACTTCCGTACTTTGTTCATGGTCGGTGTTACTACTAGCGCTGCGTAGTAATTCAATTTGCGTGTTAGCGAAGCCTAGATCTAGGTACTTTGACCTTGGTAGTTCCATGAGCATTTTGGCCGACCCAAACTCTCGCAGTAGTTTGGAGATTACAGGGATGGGTATTTTCTTACTCGCAATCAGGGTTAAGTAGTACAGACAGATATCGGAGTCCATTGTTCATCCATAGATAATGGGAGAAGACGGCACTGCGAAGCTCAAAACCTTAGCCGCAGCTGGGCTGTGAGGCTTAACTAGCCTAAAGATAGTCTAGTTAATGAAAGTCAGGATGGCGTAGTTTAGGGGCTAACTACTTCGTTGAATAATTTAGTGGGCTCAGTACTGGTGAGAATTACGGCATAGCTCAGCCGATCGAAAGTCTTATAGACCAGCAAGGTTCCAGCGTCGTTACCCGGGATAGTCAGTCTGTCTTGATCGAACAGTGTTCGCATTCTTTCACGAAAGGGCATCTTTTCCCGCTCAATCTCATCGGTTATGCGGGCGCCTTCTTTTTGAATTGACAATATATTTCCAATTATTAAATTGTCTTCGCTGCCAAGATTAATGACGACCGTGTCCAATTGTGAAGCAAGAGTCTCTTCTCCTAGGAAGGCCACAATTTGACCTGACATTTCGGCACTTGGTTCAGTTGGGAATATAGTAGCATCAATGCTCGATTCTTCCCTTATTAGTAAGCGGTCACCAGCCCGAATCTCCTTGGTACCATTGTTCACCAGCAACTTTTTCATGTCCGGAGCAATGTTTTCAACAATACTAGCAAAACCCAGATATTCGACCTCTAGCCCGAGCACTTCATCTTCGGTTGTACTTAAAAGACCGAACACGCGCTTCTTAGTCAGCCCTTCTCCGTAGTAAGTCCGACCGGCACGATAGAGTTCGAAAGACGTTGTCCCTATTAGAAAAGATCCGCGGGCGAATATTTCGTCGCCTGTGCTTATTGCTAGATTGTCGCCTACATTCCCAACAATATAAGGTGCGGCCTCAAACTTGGCGGCACTAATGATCTGATTCCTGGTAAAACTGTTCTCGATAGATTCCAGTGGAATTGCGGGAATGGCGCTTTGCAGAGCTTCTACTCGAATTTGTGGAGAAACCGTTGCTACTTCACGATCGCCTCGCTGCACGAAGACATGGGGGGTTCCACCCAATATGCTCAGCTTCAGCGTATCACCAGGATAGATAAGATCAGGGTTATCTAGGTACTCGTCCGGCTGCCAGATCTCCGCCCAACGTTCCGGGTTTTGCAGGAATTGGCCCGCAATTTCCCACAACGTGTCGCCATCTTCCACAACATAGCTAGTAGGATAGTCATTCACGAGCATGCTCGTTTGGCCATGCGCAGACATCAATGTGCTCAAGCTGCCTAGGCCTATTGCCACAGTTAGTAGTAGTTGCCTGATTCCTAAATTTTTCATTCTTAGTCTTCCGCGCTAAAAAGCGTTGAGTTCATATGTTAGCAATACGCTATAATTATCACTAGAAGCAGCTCACATACTGCGTCACACTATTTCTGCAGGCTTTAACGATTATGTCAATTTTACAAATTCTGGAATTTCCTGACCCCAGACTAAGAAAAATAGCCGAACCCGTTACTGTTTTCGACGTAAAGCTAGAAGTCTTGATCGAAGATATGCTCGAAACGATGTACGAGGCCGAGGGTATCGGGCTCGCCGCAACTCAGATAAACGTGCATAAACGTCTATTGGTAATAGATGTATCGGAAAATCGGGACGGTCCTCAAGTATTTATTAATCCTAAGTTCGAGATTATTGAGGATGAGCTATCTGAATATGACGAAGGCTGTCTCTCAGTGCCTGGTTTTTATGAAACAGTGTCCCGACCTAGCGCGGTTAAGATAACAGCACAAGGCTCTAAGGGCGAGAAGTTCGAACAAGCCGCCGAAGGCATTCTAGCGACCTGTATCCAGCACGAGGTAGATCATCTCAATGGCAGGTTGTTCGTCGACTATCTCAGCACATTAAAAAGGCATCGGATTCGCGCTAAGCTCGAGAAAGAGCATAAGAAGTCTGCCTGAATAAATGAAAAAATTGCGAATCTGTTTTGCAGGAACACCTGCTTTTGCTGCTGCACATCTGCAGGCATTGCTAAAGGCAGGCCATCATGTGGTCGCGGTATACACGCAGCCTGATCGTCCTGCTGGCCGCGGCAAGAAATTACAAGCCAGTCCCGTCAAGCAAGTCGCTCTTGAGAATAGGCTTCCCGTTTATCAACCATCAAGCCTAAGGCCCTTGCAGGAAACTGAATCGCTGGCCTCACTCGATGTTGACCTGATGATCGTAGTTGCCTATGGACTAATCCTTCCAAAATCGATACTCGACGCCCCAAGGCTTGGCTGCCTTAATGTACATGCATCATTGTTACCCCGTTGGCGCGGCGCCGCTCCAATAGAGCGCGCACTACTAGCAGGAGATGAAGAGTCAGGTGTCACTATTATGCAGATGGACGAAGGCCTAGACACTGGCGCCATGTTGGACAAGGAGCCTGTACAGATCAGTGCTACCGACAATCGTATCGACCTAGAAGATAGACTACAAATAGCGGGCCAAACGGCACTTATAAGAACTCTTGGTGACTTGGAAAAATATCAATCAGCTGCCACAGTTCAGAACGACGAAGATAGCAACTACGCGGCGAAATTAGAAAAGTCTGAGGCGTTTATCGATTGGCGCCTCAACGCGCCGGAGATTGATCGTCAGATTCGCGCGGGTATTGGAAGAAATCCTGCCTATACGATATTGAACGATCAGCGACTGCGTATTCTTGAAGGATCTGTGGCCGTAGAAAACTACGATGCCAAAGCAGGGCAGATAGTGGAAAGTGAAAAATCCCATTTCACTGTACGTTGCGGTTCTGGGTCACTGGATGTACAACGAGTACAACTTCCAGGAAAGAATCCGGCAACCGTAAAAGACATCAACAATTCACGTCCAGAATTGTTTTCTCGCGACGTTACATTTACCAACGAGCAGCCAAAATAGAATGAGCAATAGCAGAGCCATAGTTGCAAAGATACTCTGCTCCTTGCTTAAGGATCGGGGTTCACTTAATACCCTGCTAAGCAATCACAAAGACCACCCAGAGTTTAGTCTGATCCAAGAGAGCAGTTACGGTTGCTGCCGCTGGTACTTCGCCTTGGAATCCTTGCTCGGGCAACTACTCAACAAGCCTCTCAAGAAGCAAGATTTGGACATTAAATGTCTGATGATTTGCGCGCTCTATCAATTGAGAGAGCTGGAGGTTGCTGAATATGCCGTTATCAATGAGTCTGTTTCTGCAGTCAAGATCTTCAAGAAGCCGTGGGCGAAAGGTTTAGTGAATGCTGTCTTGCGTGGTTATCAGCGCAAGAAAGACGAACTAGAGCAAACTTTGACTACCAGCCAGCCAAATACAGAACTGGCATTTCCGAACTGGTTAGAGACAGAAATTAGTCAGCAATGGCCAGAGCAAGCACTATCTGTATTCCAGAACAGCAATCAGCGCCCGCCTATGACCCTACGGGTTAACCTGGCGAAAAATTCCCGTGAGCAATATCTTAAATTACTAGCGGATGCCGGTGTTGGCGCTACTGCCGGTGGCTTAACTGATTCGGCCCTGTATCTGGATAAACCAGCCCCCGTAACCGATTTACCAGGATTCGCTGAGGGCAGAGTAAGCGTACAGGATGAAGCTTCGCAGCTTGTTCCTAGCCTGCTCCAACTCGAACCAGCTCATCTCGTCCTCGATGCCTGTGCCGCTCCTGGTGGTAAGAGCTGTCATATCCTTGAAAGTGAAGACTCACTTACTGGCTTGGCCTCTATAGATATGAGCCAGTCAAAGCTCGACCGGATACGAGAGAATTTGGAGAGGCTGGGGCTCGAGTCAAAGCTGGTGGCTGCAGACGCCGGCGAATTAGATGCATGGTGGGATGGCAATCATTTCGACCGGATTCTTCTCGATGCCCCTTGCTCAGCTACTGGCGTCATTCGCAGACACCCGGATATCAAATTACTGAGAAAGCCTGAACAGATCAAAACCCTGGAAGAAGTACAGTCAGCCCTACTGACTAAATTGTGGACTTGCCTCAAACCTGGAGGCCTGTTGCTGTATACCACTTGTTCTCTGCTACGGCAGGAGAACGAAGAAACCATTAAGCGTTTTCTCGATTCTACTGATAGCGCTAAATATGAAGCCATAGTGGCCGATTGGGGAGTAGAATGTGCGTTCGGCAGGCAACTTCTGCCAGGCACAAGCTCAGGCCCTGATGGCTTCTTCTACGCGGTGTTACGAAAAGAGTCGGTGTAGAATTTAGATTCACTCGTTCGATCAATAATGTAGGGCCAGCATGAAAATAATTATCCTCGGCGCCAACCAGGTTGGCAGCGCTCTAGCCGAAACCCTGGCGAATGAAGCCAACGACATTACGGTTGTCGATGCAGACACCGAGAAGCTCCGCGAACTCAAAGACCATATCGATATAGGCACCGTAGCCGGCCATCCTTCTCTACCTGATGTCTTGGAGAAAGCGGGGGGCCATGACGCCGACATGATCATTGCGGTAACCGAAAGCGACGAAATTAATATGGTCGCCTGCCGCGTGGCCTACTCTCTGTTCCAAACTCCAAAGAAGATCTGCCGCATTCGCGCCTCTTCCTATCTCGTTTCAGACAAGCTGTTCGGACAACACGGTATTGCCGTGGATACGGTTATCAGTCCTGAGTTAATTGTCTCTAGCGACATCGAGCGCTTACTAGACCTACCAGGCTCACTACAGGTATTAGATTTTGCCGATGGGAAAGTGCAACTCGTCGCGGTAAAGGCATACTACGGCGGGCCGCTCGTTGGCCAAGAAATCCGTTTGCTACGCCAGCACATGCCATCGGTGGATACGCGTGTTGCGGCTATCTTTCGCAAGGACCGTCCGATAATTCCCGAGGGCTCGACAGTTATCGAGGCTGATGACGAAGTCTTTTTCGTGGCAGCACAGAAAGACATTCGCGCATGCATGAGCGAACTGCGACGCATGGACAAACCCTATAAGAGGTTGATGATCGCCGGTGGCGGCAATATCGGTATGCGCTTAGCCGAGAGTGTTGAGGGTCGCTACCAGGTTAAGATCATTGAGAGGGATCTAGATCGCTGCTCTTTAATCTCGGAAACACTAAATCACGCTATCGTGCTAAATGGCGAAGCATCTCAGCGCGACCTACTCATCGAAGAGAATATTTCTGATACCGATGTATTTCTCGCGCTTACTAACGACGACGAAGCGAATATCATGTCCTCCCTTTTAGCTAAAAGACTAGGAGCGAAGAAGGTCATGGCACTTATCAACAACTCCGCCTACGTCGATCTCGTCCAAGGCGGCCAGATAGACATTGCTATTTCTCCACAACAGGCAACGATTGGAAAGCTGCTCGCGCACGTTCGGCGCGGCGATGTGGTAAATGTGCATTCCCTACGCAGAGGGGCCGCCGAGGCGATGGAAGCAATCGCCCATGGTGATGAGGATTCTTCGAAAGTAGTAGGCCGGGCTATCGAAGATATCGACCTGCCAGAAGGAACAACAATTGGAGCGATCGTCCGCGGCGATGAGGTTCTCATCGCTCATGACAAAACTGTGGTCGAAGCTGATGATCACGTGATCTTGTTCCTTGTAGATCGCAAACGAATTCCTGAAGTGGAACGGCTGTTCCAAGTTGGTTTCAGCTTTTTCTAGAAGCTACGAAAACTATGCACGCCTCAATCATCGTAAAAATATTAGGTATATTGCTAATGCTCTTTAGTGCGTTAGGCAATTTGCCGCCATTGCTCGTCTCTTATATCTATGCAGACGGCATGGCAGGCGTCTTTACGAACTCGCTATTTATTATTTTTAGCATTGGTTTCTTGATGTGGCTGGCAACCGCTAGGTCGCACGCAGAACTCGGCACCCGAGACGGCTTTTTAGTCGTGACACTATTTTGGGTTGTACTGGGCACCGCAGGTTCATTACCATTTATTTTTTCCTCTGCAGTAGAACTGTCCATTACCGACGCGGTGTTCGAGTCACTGTCCGGCCTTACCACCACCGGCGCTACTGTGATATCCGGTCTCGATGATTTGCCCAAATCGATTCTGTTCTATAGACAACAGCTTCAGTGGCTTGGTGGCATGGGCATCATCGTCTTAGCCATGGCTTTGCTGCCAATGCTGGGTATTGGTGGGATGCAGCTCTACCGAGCCGAAAGCCCGGGGCCAGTAAAAGACAATAAACTGGTGCCTCGGCTTGCCGAAACGGCGAAGGCGCTTTGGTATATCTATCTCACGCTGACAGTTGTTTGCGCGCTCGCGTACTGGATCGTTGGCATGGATCTATTCGATGCGATTAGTCATAGCTTCACCACCGTTGCCATTGGCGGTTTCTCTACTCATGACCTTAGCCTCGGCTATTTTGACAACCCGGCCGTAGATATCATTGCGATAATATTCATGTTTATTGCGGGCGTAAATTTTGCACTACACTTCACTGCTTGGCAGAGAAGAAAGGTCAGTCACTATCTCTTCGATCCGGAATTTAAGTTCTACGCATTTATACTCGGATCCGTCTCGGTAGTTACGGTTGCAGTGCTGTATTTTTCCGATGTTTATTCGAGCCTATCCGAGTCTATGATAAAGGGTGTTTTTCAAGTCGTGTCTATGGCAACGACTACCGGATTCGCGACGGCCGATTTTAATTCATGGCCTCTGTTTTTACCCTATGTGCTCCTCTATGCCGCAATCATAGGTGCCTGCGCCGGCTCTACTGGCGGCGGCATGAAAGTCATACGCATCCTGTTAATCTTTAAGCAGGGTTTTCGAGAGGTGCAGCGATTGATTCACCCCCGCGCCGTTATTCCCATCAAGCTTGGAGGGCAGCGAGTCTCCGATCGCATAGTGGAATCTGTCTGGGGTTTCTTCGCGGTCTATGTAATGGTGTTTATGGTTATGCTGCTAGCATTGCTTGCTACAGGCCTAGATATTGTTACAGCCTTCAGTGCCGTAGGCGCATGCATAAATAATCTCGGTCCAGGCCTCGCCGAAGTTTCTGTGACTTACGGTCAACTTCCTGCTGCGGCGAAATGGATACTGTGTTTTGCGATGTTATTAGGGCGGCTGGAGATATTTACTTTGCTGGTGCTTTTTACTCCGATGTTTTGGAAAAGATAAACGCGTTCATTTCTCTGTCATTCCCCTGCAAACGACTTGGCTAAGTCACACCTGCTAAGTTAAGTATCTCCGGTGTTTTGGTAGCGATGGACACTTTTCATATCTCTATCATTTCCGTGCAAACGGCCTGGCTAAATCACATCTCCTAAGTTAAGTATCACCTGCTAGCTTAAGAAATTAGTAAAACTTCTTCCCATCCGGCTGTCTTCGAAATCGTTTATATTCCCACTGATACTGTTCCACGGCCATGAGTACACAATCTTCTACCGATTTATTGAGCCCGCGAATTGATGTCAGAAGATCCTCATCATAGATCGATTGATCCGCTTCTCGGATAATTAGCTTAAACCCAGCGTTTTTCGGTAGGCGTACCACAAAGCCGCAGAACACTCTGGCCTGCGAGCGTGCAACTAGCTTACTTACCAATGTCATCGTTAATGCCTGCTCACCGAAAAATTCGGCGAACTCGCCTCCTTCGTCACTCGGCACTTGATCGGGCAAGATGCCGACTAGCTCCCCTCTCTGCAGTGCCTTGAGCACCATTGAGACCCCCGTTTGGTCAGTCGGTGCCAGCTTCATTCCACCGCGAGACCGGACGCGATGTAGCAGTCGATCTAACGCAGGCAGCTTCGGTGGCTGATACATGAAGGTCGATTCAATGTTCTGACAGACATAGATTGCGAATACCTCCCAGTTGCTCAGGTGGGGCGGCAGCAAGATGATGCCTTGCCCACCGCTAGCCGCCTGCTTAAGTTCTTCAAAGCCTTCAGTCTGGGTAATAAGGGAATAGGTCTTATCTACCGATAGCATCCACGACTTGCCCATCTCCATTGCTGTGCAAGCTGTGCTGGTCAGACTCTCTTTCGCGAGGCGGGAGATCTCCTCGTTAGACAAATCAGGAAAACAGACTCTTAGATTCCTTAGAGTCGTGTTTCTCGCTCTATTTGGGAGGTAATAGAGCATTACTCCCCAAACCCAGGCCAGCCCGTGGACAATTCCCAGCGGTAGCCTCGACGTTATGAATAGGAAAGAGAGTAAGAGGTAGTATTTAAGTGTAGCGATAATGATTTCTCATTTGAATAGATCGATTCAATTGGTTGTAAATGGAAGCATAATTCCTGTGCATAAACAATCGCCTGAATCTTATCCACTACCCCCTTATCCTGACTGCAGGTGGATTAGTTAGGGATAATCGAGGATAATTGCAAGCCTTTGACTTCATAGTCATTTAACGAGACAGACTATCCAAATCTATCCAAGCAAATCGGCCAACGCGTGAACAAGAATTTAGACAGTAGCACCTTTCAGGGACTCATTTTTGCCTTGCAGCAATTTTGGGCAGACCAAGGATGCGTCATCATGCAGCCGCTCGATATGGAAGTCGGCGCAGGGACGTTCCATCCGGCTACTTTTTTGCGCGCCATCGGGCCCGAGTCTTGGAATACCGCTTACGTTCAACCCTGTCGCCGACCTACTGACGGTCGTTATGGCGAGAATCCAAACAGGTTGCAGCACTATTACCAGTTTCAAGTGCTCCTTAAGCCCTCTCCAAAGAACATCCAAGAACTCTACCTTGATTCATTACGCTCTCTCGGTATCGATATGTCGATACACGATATTCGATTCGTCGAAGATAATTGGGAATCTCCAACTCTTGGCGCCTGGGGATTAGGTTGGGAAGTGTGGCTCAATGGAATGGAGGTAACGCAATTCACTTATTTCCAGCAGGTTGGTGGATTGGAGTGTTACCCCGTGAGTGGTGAAATCACCTACGGCATCGAACGAATCGCTATGTACCTTCAAGGCGTCGACAGCATCTATGACATTGTATGGGCTGACGGCCCCGATGGCGTAGTTACCTATGGTGATGTTTTTAAACAGAACGAAGTAGAGATGTCCGCCTTTAATTTTGAACATGTCGATGTCGATACTCTGTTCCGTAATGTCGATGATTGCGAGCGACAATGTGAGGCTCTCATCGAAAAGAAGCTGGCACTACCAGCCTATGAACAAGTACTAAAGGCCTCCCACTATTTCAATTTACTCGATGCCAGAAATGCTATTTCGGTGACAGAGCGACAGCGTTTCATCCTTCGTGTGCGGGCGCTAGCGCGCGCAGTTGCAGAAGCCTATTACGAGAGCCGCAAACAGCTTGGCTTTCCGCTGGCCAGCGAAGCACTTCGTAAGGAATTTTTGGAAAAATAGTCATGTCGAAACAAGATTTTCTAGTCGAATTGGGCACAGAGGAATTACCTCCAAAGGCATTACTCAAACTGTCGAAATCATTTCAGGCCGGAATAGTTGAGGGCCTCAAGAAAGAATCCCTGGCTCACGGCGAGGTGAAGTCCTTCGCTACCCCTCGCCGATTAGCCGTCTTGGTCTGCGCGTTGGACGAGAAACAAGCCGATAGGCTAACCGAAAAATTTGGTCCAGCTGTAAAGGCTGCTTTCGATGCTGATGGCAATCCCACACGTGCTGCTGATGGATTCGCTAAGTCTTGTGGTGTAGTCGTTGCTAACTTAGGTAGGGCAGAGAAAGACGGTGTAGAAAAACTCGCTTATTCGTCCACTCTACCCGGCAAATCTACAAACGAACTATTGCCTGCAATCGTTGATGCGGCTCTCTCCAAGCTTCCTATTCCTAAAAGAATGCGATGGGCTGCATCGAGAGATGAATTCGTGCGACCGGTACATTGGCTCGTAATGCTGTTTGGCGAAGAGGTCGTTCCAACTAATATTATGGGAGTGGAATCAGGCGCCGATAGTTTTGGCCATCGCTTCCATCACCCTGACAAGATCCGTATCAACAAGGCAAGTGAGTATGAATCACTTATGCTAGAGCCCGGTAACGTTGTCGCCGATTTTTCTAAACGTAGAGAACTGATTCGAAGCGCGATCCTTGCCGAGGGCGAAAAACTCAATGCCAATACTGTGGTTGATGAGTCGCTTCTGGATGAAGTGACAGGCCTCGTTGAATATCCGGTTGCCTTAACCGGCCAATTCGACGAATTATTTTTGGAGGTTCCATCGGAAGCTCTGATCCTCGCAATGAAATCTCATCAGAAGTGCTTCTACCTCGTAAACAAGGAAGAGGAGCTACTGCCGTATTTCGTGACCGTGAGCAATATCCGCAGTACTGATCCTTCGCAAGTCATAAAGGGCAACGAGCGAGTAATTCGCCCACGCCTAGCAGATGCAAAATTTTTCTATGAGACAGATAAGCAAACATCCTTAGAAGATCGTTTAGATCAACTAAAGAAAGTTGTCTTTCAAGAGAAGCTAGGTACTGTCTACGATCGTAGTTTAAGAGTCGCAAATCTAGCCAAATTTATAGCGGCAGATACGGGCGAGAACGAAGCACAAAGTGAGAGAGCTGCCATGCTCTCTAAGTGTGACCTGGTCACAAATATGGTTGGCGAATTTACTGATCTGCAGGGCCTAATGGGCTCTTATTATGCTGCCAATGATGGTGAGCCCGGGCCAGTAGTCACGGCCATTAGTGAGCAGTATATGCCTAAATATGCGGGTGACGATCTCCCGTCTTCCGCTATAGGCAGCATATTGGCGGTTGCTGATAAGCTCGATTCGATTGTAGGGCTGTTTGCCATCGGCCAACCACCGACCGGATCTAAAGACCCCTTTGCACTTAGACGCTCTGCCATCGGCGTATTGCGCATTATGGTTGAGAACAAGTTAGATCTAGATCTCCTGGCTTGCATAGAGGCATCTCTGAGTGGGTTCGGGTCGCTTGATATAGATGCTGATACTGCCGAAAAGGTTTTCGAATTCATGCTGGAAAGATTTCGCAGCTGGTATTCCGATGAAGGTATTCCTAGCAATGTTTTTCAATCGGTTATGGAGATCAAGCCACGCAAGCCGTATGATTTCGCGAAAAGAATACAAGCTGTATCAAGTTTCGTGCAGCTTGAAGAATCGGCAGCATTGGCCGCTGCGAATAAGCGAGTCTCAAACCTATTAGACAAGGTCGATGCCGCGTCCCTTTCGGTGGAGGTTAGCGAAGCACTACTAACTGATGACGCAGAAAAAATGCTCTTTCAACAGTTGCGGGACAAAGAGTTAAATACGGCTCCTTTATTCGATGCTGGCGACTATACGTCTGGGCTTGCAGAACTTGCTCAACTAAAAAATTCTGTAGACGGGTTTTTCGATGACGTACTTGTTATGTGCGACGACAAGTCCGTTCAGAATAATCGCATTGCACTACTGCAGCGTCTCCGCGATATTTTCCTGAAAGTTGCGGATATATCTTTCTTGCACACATCTTAGTTCTGTTTAGTCAAAGCGAGCGACTATGAAGATTATTGTGCTAGATCGAGATGGCGTTATTAATCAGGATTCGGACGACTATATAAAATCAGCGGAAGAATTTATCCCCATAAAAGGTAGCATCGCTGCCATAGCACGATTATGCGCAGCTGGTTTCAAAGTCGTAGTAGCAACTAACCAATCAGGTCTCTCTCGTAAATATTTTGATGAAGATCAGTTATCTGAAATTCACCATTTGTTATGTTCTATGGTTGAGCAGGCGGGCGGCATTATTGACGGCATCTTCTATTGCCCTCATATCCCCGACGAAGGCTGCTCTTGTAGGAAACCAAAGACAGGGCTCCTCAAGCAAATTGAGAACGAGTTTGCGTGTAAGCTTGAGGGCTGCTATTTCGTAGGTGATAGCCTAAAAGATATCCAGGCTGCGCGTTCCTTCGACTGTAATCCTATTTTGGTTCGTACAGGAAAGGGTTTGATTACCGAACAAAAACTATCTGATACGAACGACGTATCTGTACCCGTTCACGACGACTTAGCTAATGCGGTTTCGCACATTCTTGGATCATTGGATGATAACTAGATTATTTCTAGGCATGCGGTCCTTTGTTTTCTATGTTGGCTACTATTCTGTCACCATTTTTTTATCTATTTTCTTCATTCTTTTATTCCCTATCTTGCCGCCTAAGGGGCGACATGTTTTCGCCGGTATCTGGTGTGGCTTTGCTTTGGGATGGCTAAGAATATGCTGCGGAGTTAAGTACGTCGTTCACGGCCTTGAAAACTTACCAAAGACGCCTGCCATTATCTTGGCGAATCATCAAAGTAGTTGGGAGACGATTCTTTTCTATAAACTCGTCTTCCCCGTTTCACCAATATTGAAGAAAGAACTGACTCAGATACCCTTTTGGGGCTGGTCCATGCGCCTGTTAAAACCCATAGCAATAGATAGGAGCAAACCTCGAGAGGCTGGTCGTTCATTATTAATTCAGGGTGTCGATCGAATTCAGAATGGTAGCTCGGTTATCATTTTCCCCGAGGGAAGCCGCTCCAAGTATGGAAGCGTCAAACGTTTCTCTCGTGGCGGTGCAAAGTTAGCCATTGCGGCAAACACAGACATCATCCCCATAGCTCACAATGCTGGATACTGCTGGCCAGCTCATGAATTTATCAAAAGGCCTGGAACTGTAACCGTTGTTATTGGGGAGAGGATGGAGCTTGGTGAACGAGGTGCCAGCGAACTTACCGCCGATGTCGAGAGCTGGATACGAAAAATAGTAGATGAACTTAGCTAACACCCATAAGGGTTACTAGCTAAGCTTGTTTTACGTATTTTACTAGCTAAACGGCTCTAAATATCCAAGTTTTCCGCGGCTAGTGCGTTATCTTCGATAAATTCCCGTCGTGGCTCTACTTGGTCGCCCATCAACGTATTGAAAAGCTGATCAGCTCCGATCGCGTCTTCGATAGTTACCTGTAACATTCTTCTAGTTTCGGGATTCATCGTAGTATCCCAGAGTTGATCTGGATTCATTTCTCCCAGACCCTTATAGCGCTGTAAATAATGGCCCTTCATGGCGTCATTAGTTAGCCATTCTATGGCTTCGGCGAAAGAAGAGACTTCTTCTGTTTTTTCGCCTCGCTTAACAAAGGCCCCTGGTTCGATTAGAC